>ERZ1740070.1713-NODE-1713-length-13385-cov-6.155064_pt1 | contig 13385 bp, 10 predicted proteins | sample MGYA00581734_ERZ1740070 | MGnify/ENA primary metagenome ERZ1740070 (study PRJEB43018, sample SAMN04849744) | marine metagenome | isolation source: floating plastic debris | place: Pacific Ocean | collected 2008-09-01 | study: EMG produced TPA metagenomics...
ATGGGCGATGGGTAGGGTGATAAGCTGGCCCTTTCTGTAGCCTTGGGTCCAGGGAAGATCGACTCTCTCTACGCTCATAGGGATGCGATCGCACACAAAGTGCAAATCCCGATTGCGAACCAGTGCGCCCGGTAGCAAGCCCATCTCTGTCAGTACCTGGAAGCCATTGCAAATGCCCATCACCAGCTTGCCCTGGTTGGCATGCTCTACGGTGGCACGCATAGCAGGGGAGAATTGGGCGATCGCACCACAGCGTAAATAGTCCCCATAGCTAAACCCACCGGGAACCACGACCACATCAATATTTGCAAGGTCACCTTCTTCGTGCCAAATCATGCGGGTGGGTTGACCGAGCAAATCGCGGAAGACGTAAGCAATGTCGCGATCGCAGTTGGCACCTGGAAAAACAATTACACCGACGTTCATCAAACGTTCTCCTGTTCCAAAACTTCGATGCGGTAATCTTCGATAACCGGGTTAGCCAGTAGCTGATCGCAAATTTTGTCGAGCTGCTGCTGAGCAGAGGCTTCATCTTCAGCCGTCAGGTCCACCTCGATATACTTGCCGATGCGGATTTTGGAAATGTTGTCGTAGCCCATGTGGCCCAGCCCAGAGCGCACGGCTTTACCAGCAGGATCTAGCACAGAAGGCCGCAGCGTGACATACACCTTGGCGTTGTAAAGTCGGGCGTTAGCAGATTGCGCCACAGCAGTAAAAAGGAAAGGACAAAAGTGATCCTACCGTATTTGCTGCCCTGTATCTGCTGACCCATATTTGCTGTTTAAGAGGAGCTGTGTAAACTAAGCTGGAATAAGGCTGAGCTTTTTGCTAGCCACGCTCACTGCTCCTCTCATACCAAGGCTAATGAAAAGCCGTCGTACCCGCAGCCAAACTCAAATACTAGAACGGCTAACCCAAATCAAAGAAGCCATCTCAGCGCAAGACCTGTACGTGCAGCTACGGCAGCACAATGTCAGCATGGGCCTCGCTACGGTGTACAGAGCCCTAGAATCGCTGAAGCTAGAAGGGGCCATTCAGGTGCGCACGCTCTCTAGCGGCGAATCGCTCTACAGCCTGGCCCAAGCAGAAGACACCCACCACCTCACCTGCGTACGCTGTGGGCAGTCAACAGAAATGGAAGAATGTCCCGTGCACGGCCTAGAAAGCCACCTCACCGAGTCTCACCAATTCCAAATTTTTTATCACACCCTCGAATTCTTTGGCTTGTGTAAACCCTGTCAGCTAGCCGAAGGAGAGTCGCGCACTGATTCCCGCAGCGACTCGCGCGCAGTCACCGGCTGACCCACCGGCTTACTCACAGGATTTTCCACCGGGCTACCCAAAAAGCTCATCGCTTCTTCGCACCAAGCCACCCAAGCGAGCTGCTGCCGAATGCCAGCTCGCAGCGTTAGGTATTGAAACTGTTCTTCTCTTGAGAGCTGAGGCACCTGAGCATACTGTTTTGAAACGGTTTGATAGCTTTTGAGCTTTTCTCTATGCTGCTGGTAGTAAGCATCGAGGGTCGTCAGCAAATTTTCTGTTGGCACCATATGCCCAATGGACAGCTTCACGAGTAGATTGGATTTCAGTGGGACGATATCGTCCTCAACTTCGCTAATCCACTGCTGCAGGTGCTGTCTGCCATCTTCTGTAACCGTGTAGAGCTTCTTATTTGGCCGGTTTTCCTGCTCAATTTTCTCTGACCAAACGTAGTCTTCTTCTTCTAACTTGGCCAGTGCCTTATAAATCTGCTGGTGGCTAGCGCTCCAGTAGCACTCCACCGATTTGTTGAATCGCTTAACTAGGTCGTAGCCGCTACAGGGCTGGTTGAACAGCGCCGCCAAAATTGCCTGGGACAGTGACATAGTAGTGACACAATGAAAAATCAGGAATATTCGCCTATAGACATACTACGCGAGCCTACAGTAAACGTGTTCTTTTTACTCAAGAACCGGCTTGTGTATCTGGCAATACAAGATAGTGCCAAAGACGACAAAGTGACGACGAAGCCCGCTTAATTTGGCTGGTCAGCAGCGTCGGGTGTGTGATAGAAAAAGACTGAATTTTCACAAATCGTGTTTGTCATGAGCGAATCACGTGATATTTCAGAAGATCTGCTAGAAACAGCTATCAAAGACGTTTTGAGCGATGAATTTGCTGCATGCTGGGAGCGAATTAAAGAGGACGCGGCTGTCAGCGATCCAGAAGAAGAGATGTCTGACCTAGTGGAATGGTTCAGCGAGCAGTTGAAGGCCGCCATCGACGATATTGTGGAGCAAGAGCCTGCCGAAGACGATGACTACGTCGATGAGGACGAAGAAGATGATGATGATAGCAACGATAGCGATGAGACGTTTGAAGAGTAGTTAGAGGCTCACACAACGCATACATACCGCGTGGGAATACTCTTTGCAGTAGCGCTGATTCATCACGAAAAATAAATGCGATCGCAAATTGGGTTAAGTCCACGAGGCTATAAATTTTATTGGTACTCGCTCATAGCGATGTGCGTGGTCGCCTTTTTGTATTGGGTCGCAGATGCTGGCATTGCCGCTTGGCTCAACGACATACAAGCAATTTACGTTTTCCCAGGTGTCTACTACCCAAAAGTCACTCTGCTTATTCTGATAACACTTGCAACAGTCACAGCTTATGGACTGGGGCTAGGACATGACATGAGTACAGGGATCGTAAGGCAGGCAAGACAAGGGAAATCTTTAGGCAGTAGGATTGCGAGCTATCGGCAAGCTCGATCTGTCAAAACACGATTTCGATGGAAAGAACCCCTCCCCTTCAAATATCTAGACCCTAGCTATCGTCCGCTGACCTACCGGCGAATAGTCATAAGACTGCTGCTCATCTCTACTATGATTACAGGACTGATTTGGGTTTCTCATTTTGTGAGTCAGGGGCTTGTATTCACGTATCACCTACTCCTTGTGCCACTTGCATCCACTGTGATGATCGCTCTGTTTGTGATGCTACCGCTGATCCTGATCGACCGAACTCCGGCGGAACTTACAATGAATCTCCGGGGTATTGAGAGAAAGATCTACGACGGAACAAAAACTCAGGTAGAGGTATGGCTCTGGGCGGAAATCGCAGACTGCGTGCTTGCTGACACAGTGATTCACGAACAGAAACTAAGAATATTGAAAATAGTACTGACCTCAGTTGAAAGAGTGATTTTGGGCTCGAGTACAAAACTTCAGCAAGAACAACTTCAGCATTTCTTTGAGCGGATAGGAAAAACACTGACGATAAAAGCAACCGTCGAGCCTTAGAGAGTTTCTGCAAATAATCAATTTAGAGGTTGCTGAGTCTAGGGCAAACGCATACTCAATCGAGCAGGACTTGAATGAGAAAGTTGTTGTCTCATAAGGCTTTGAGCCGTTTGGCCTTTTTAGAGCCCTGGGACGATTCCTTAACTTACTGGCTAAGGAATCGTCCGCATCTCCGTCATATTCTTCGGCGCGTGACCGTTGCGAATACGAGAGCCATCTTCGTGAAAAACGACATCTAAGCTCCAATGCAGCTTGTTTTCAATGCCCCAGTGCTTCGATCCAGGCAATACTCATTGAGCTAGTTGAACAACGGCCGCAACACTCTACACTGCGTCTTCGTCTAGCACCATGGTGTACCAGTCTTTCTTCGTTTCCCCAGAAATGTCAAACATGACATTTTTGACCAGAGTGTATTCTTCAAGCGCGTAGTGAGACATGTCCTTGCCAATGCCGCTGAGCTTGAACCCACCGTGGGGCATTTCACTCGCAAAAGCAGCGTGCTCATTTACCCATACGGTGCCACATTCCATCGCGCCAGCCATCCGCATGGCACGCTGCACATTCCTCGTCCACACGCTGCCCGCCAGGCCATAGGGTGTGTCGTTTGCCAAGCGAATCGCGTCGGCTTCGTTGGTAAATCGGCAAATAGCTGTCACAGGGCCAAAGATTTCCTCCTGCATACAAGGTGCGCTTTGGCCAGGCTCGATGAGGATAGTAGGTGGGTAGTAAAAGCCCTTGCCTGCAGGAACTTCGCCCCCAGTGGCAATGGTGATGCCCTGCGCCCTAGCGGCTTGCACATAGCGATCGACACGCTGCCGCTGCTCGGCGCTGACTAAGGGCCCAATGTCTGTGGTGCGATCACTTGGTCCTCCCATGCGAAGCTTTTGAGTGAGCGCTACAAATTTTTCAACAAAGCTATCGAATACTTCGTCTTGAATGTAGAGCCGAGTCGCCGCGCAGCAATCTTGACCAGTGTTGATAAACGCGCCTGTAACTGCGCCTCTCACCGCTGCTTCGATATCGGCATCGGCAAAGACTACAAGGGGCGCTTTGCCGCCTAGCTCCAAGGTGACTCGCTTGATCAAAGGACTCGCTAGTGCCGCTACTCGCTGACCCGTACGGCTACTGCCCGTAAAGCTGATCATGCCAATATCAGGATGCGTGCAGATAGCTTCGCCCACTTCTACATCGCCTGTAACGACATTGAGTAGACCAGCCGGTAGTCCTGCGGCTTGCGCAATTTTGGCAAATTCTATAGTGGTAAGCGGTGTCCCAGGCGCGGGCTTGACCACGACCGCATTGCCTGCGGCCAAGGCGGGTGCTATTTTCCACACTGCTAGCAGCAGTGGATAGTTCCACGGAGTAATCGCGCCGATAACGCCGATAGGCTCGCGGCGGGTCATACTGGTGTAGCCTAAAATATATTCTCCAGCGGCGACTCCTTCTGTTCGTCTCACAATAGAGGCGAAGTAGCGCATGGCATCGATGGCTCCATGAATATCGCCATCGAGACTGAGCTTCATCGGTTTACCGGTGTTTTGGCTTTCTATCTCAGCAAGCCTGTGATGATTGGCTTCTAGAGCATCGGCAACCTTAAGCAAAATTGCGCCGCGCTCGCCTACAGAAAGCTTTGCCCATTCCTTTTGCGCCTTTTTGGCAACGGCCACTGCCTTTAGCACGTCTTTAGCGCTACCCTGCTCAACGCTGGCAAACGCTTCACCAGTACAAGGGTCGATGAGTTCTGTGGTGTTTGTCTTAGAACCTGTGGTGATCAGCTCAGTGCCAATGACCATAGGATAGTGGGTGAGTCTGACGGCTGTTTGCATAGTGATGAGATAAGAAGAAGTGGAAACAAAAGTGGGTGAACGATGCTGGTGCGGGTCACGTAGGGCTTTTTCAAGCTGTTGTGAACCCTACTTAAAGAGAACTAATCTAGCGCCGACGGCAGTTGCTCTGATGCGATCGCGCTACAGCGCTTTTTGCACTGGCAATGTCGATTACCTGCTAGCAACTCAGCATCCGTCTACCCGGCTGACTGGGCAAGAAGCTGAAGAACACGATCGCCTTAGCCGTAGTGTAAACAGTACTCAGTGGATAAATTTACTCATCATAAAAACTCAAAAAGGTCAGAAAAAGGATAAAACGGGACGAGTCGAATTTGTGGCGGCCTATCAAGCAAAGCCTTTGCTTGCTATTGATATAGCCACCTCACCGGATACAACCGCTCAATCCCCTAGTGCCATTTCCCAACTTCATGAGAACTCCCGGTTTGTTCGCGAGCAGGGGCAATGGTTTTACCTAGATGGACACATGTTGCCCCCATATCAACCCAAGCGATCTTCCTCCGGCAGGAATTCGTTATCGCAGCCCTGCTGGTGCGGTAGTGGCAAGCCCTACAAATACTGTCATTTTCAATGACTCGCTTTCTAAATGCCCATACCGCTTAGCGTATTGAGCAGTCTCGATAGCGTATCGGTGACCTTAGGGTGCTCCGCTTCAAACTGTTCAATGAGCGTGGGCAGTGTTTTCAAGTTAGTTTCTTTGTGTTCTGATTTTTCGGGATATTGCAACTGCTTTTCCACCTCACTAATCAGTGAAAGCAATTTTTCTTTTACGTCGCTGTTAGGCGTCTCTAGCTGATTGATTTCGGCGTGAAGTGCTTCTATCGACTGATTAACCGCTTCTTTGCTCATGTATGTTTCCTTCACCCCTGCTCGCGTGGTGTTACTCGTACGGCCTAGCATATGCCTATTGTAAAGCTCGTCTGTCTTTCTCGTTCGCCTTCATAGCTCGTTCGCCTTTTTAAAGGGTGGGGTTCTGATGGTTGATAAAAGGGAGATGCAATACGGGAAAAAGATCAGGATTTGGACGTGCATTCATCATGCCCGCTTGGTGATTTGTTGTCCCAATTTTAGTTGTTATACAGAGTTCGGCGCCGGGGCGCGTGGCTAACTTACAGACTGAGCAGGCGAACTAATGTGTAATCCGTGATACAAAGTGCGGCTAGCCCCGTTGATATTTTTGATACATGGGATACGTGAGCTGGCCTCTTTATTAATTGAGCTGCTACAAGTTGCTAGAGCTTGGGTGCCAAGAACTTCTGGGGCCGTTGTCATCGATGCCCTTAATAAATGTCAGGGATAGCTCTATGCTGGAAATGAAATCACTTTTGGCTCAAAAGTCTATGGCAATTTCTACCCAGTACCCAGTGATGATCATTGGTGGGGCAGAAGACAAGACCAACGGCTGCGACATTCTTCGGGCTTTTTTTGAAAGCGCTGGGGGTGATCGCGCAACCATCGGCGTTATTCCGACTGCTTCTCGGGAGCCGACTATCGTTGGTGACCGCTACTATCAACTCTTCACTGCAATGGGGGCTCAGCAGGTTCAAGTCCTCGACATTCGCTATCGGGCAGAGTGCGATGAATCTCGTTGGCTCGATATCCTGGGCGACTGTAGCGGTGTCTTTATTACAGGCGGCGACCAGCTGCGACTGCGCGACCAGCTTGGCGGTACTCGCATTATCGACGTCATCAAAGAAAGAATTGACAGCAATCAAACTGTGCTGGCAGGGACCAGCGCCGGGGCTGCCATTATGGGCGAAGACATGATTGCGGGTGGAAGCAGCGGTGAGTCTCCTAATCAAGGACTGGTAGACCTCACGAACGGGTTAGGTTTTATCCCAGAGCTGCTAGTCGATCAGCACTTTCACAATCGCAATCGGATGGCGCGTTTGCTCAGTGCGATCGCGGCTCACCCCAATCGTCTTGGCGTCGGTATTGACGAAGATACCTGTATTGCAATTACTAGAGACGACACCTTTCAAGTCCTCGGTAAAGGCACCATCACCGTAATCGATCCTGGCGATCTCACCCATACGAACTACGACGCGACCCCAAATACACTCCCCTTGAGTCTTCACAACCTTAAGGTACATGTTCTGCGAAAAGGTGACTGCTACGATTACAAAAAGAGAGCAGTGTTGCAGCTTCAGTCATGATGCTCATGCAAAATCAGCGCCCTTCAAAGGCAACTTAAGACCGTAAGCAAGCCGTCATTGGCTGATATACATTCAGCTTTTGTCCGTATTGTTTGTCACAGTCCCTAATCGTTTTTCCAAACTTGATAGTTTTCAGTTTTGTTTTCGGTCGCTTTTTCTCGTTTCTATTTTTCGTCACCTACTACTAATAGAGTCAAGCTTCTACCTACGCTTATTTGCTGCCCTTAAACTATGAAAATCCTAAAGACTCAGACTCTTCGTGGTCCTAACTACTGGAGTATTCGCTACGGCAAGCTGATTGTAGTGCGATTGGATCTGCAAGAACTCGCCGAGAAGCCTTCTAACAAAATCGATGGCTTTTACGATGGGTTGGTAACAGCCTTACCTAGCCTAATAGATCACTTTTGCTCTCCGGGTGTAAGAGGCGGTTTTTTGCGTCGACTGCAAGAAGGCACCATGATGGGGCACATTGCAGAGCACGTAGCTTTGGAATTGCAGACGTTGGCCGGCATGCCTGTAGGGTTTGGCCGCACTCGGGAAACCGCCACGCCCGGTATTTATCAGATGGTGTTTCAGTACGAAAACGAAGAGGCGGGTCGCTACGCCGCGCGAGCCGCTGTTCGCATGTGTGAAAGCATTGTAGAAACCGGGAGCTATCCCAGCGATGAGGTAGCGCAGGATCTAGAAGATTTGCGTGAGCTAAGAGCCGCTGCGTCGCTAGGGCCCAGCACAGAAGCCATCGTACGTGAAGCCGAAGCCCGGCGAATTCCTTGGCTAATGCTGCCCGTGCGCAATCTCATTCAGTTTGGCTATGGCATGCACCAAAAGCGCATTCAGGCCTCGCTAACCTCACACAGCAATATTTTGAGTGTAGAGCTGGCTTGCGACAAAGAAGGCACCAAGCAAATGCTGGCGAATGCCGGTATTCCTGTTCCCAAAGGCAGTGTCGTGTATTCACTGCGAGAGCTAGAAGATACGCTCGACTATTTAGGCGGCTATCCGATTGTGGTCAAGCCTTTGGATGGTAACCACGGACGGGGTATCACGCTCGAAATTCGTTCTTGGGAAGAGGCTGAAGCCGCTTACGACCGGGCACGTGCGGTATCTGATGGTGTGATCGTAGAGCACTACTACCAGGGCCGAGACCATCGCATTCTAGTGGTAGACCATAAGGTCGTCGCAGTGGCCGAGCGCATTCCGGCACATGTGGTTGGCAATGGTAAGGATACGATTCAATCGCTAATAGATATAGAGAATCTCAACCCCAAGCGTGGAGACGGTCACGACAATATATTGACCAAGATCCAGCTAGATAGAACAACAGACAAACTGCTAGAAAGTCAAGGCCTGACGCTAGATACGGTGCTTGATGTCGACGAAGTGTGTTACCTGCGGGAAACGGCCAACCTCAGTACGGGCGGGACAGCGGTTGATCGTACAGACCAAATTCACCCTCAAACGATTTGGATCGCTGAAAGGGCGTCTCGCATCATGGGGCTAGATGTTGCCGGCATTGACGTAGTCACGACGGATATTTCTAAGACTCTGTCAGCCGCAGACGGTGTCATCGTTGAGGTAAATGCGGCTCCGGGATTGCGGATGCACGTTGCCCCTAGCGAAGGGGTCGCTCGCAATGTCGGTGCGCCGATTCTGGAAATGCTGTTGCCTTCTGGGCAGCCCACGCGAATTCCTATCGTGGCGATTACCGGAACCAATGGTAAAACGACGACAACTCGACTCACGGCGCATATCTTCCGTCAGGTGTACAACACGGTGGGCTACACCACCACAGACGGTATTTACATTGGTAACAACCTAGTTGAAAAAGGGGATACCACTGGTCCACAGAGCGCGCGGATGATTTTAGAAGATCCGACCGTAGACATGGCGGTGCTAGAAACGGCTCGGGGTGGACTCCTGCGCTCGGGGCTGGCCTTTGACTGCTGCGATGTAGGCATTGTGCTGAATGTAGCAGCAGATCACTTAGGGATTGGTGATATTGACACGATTGATCAGCTGGCAAAGCTAAAGGCGGTGGTCGCTGAAGACGTGCTTGATGATGGCTAAGTAGTGCTGAATGCTGACGAGGAGCGGGTGGCGGCTATGGCGTCGCGGGTGCGAGCCAAGGTGGCGTATTTCTCGATGGATCCTAAGAATCCGTTGGTGCGATCGCACCTCAAAAAAGGTGGGATCGCAGCGGTCTACGAAGAGGGCTACATCTCAATCTTGCAGCAGGACTGGCTACACAGAATCGAAAAAGCTGAGCAGGTGCCGCTCACCATGGGTGGCCGGGCTCCCTTTATGATTGCCAATGCGCTGGCCGCGAGCCTAGCGGGTTTTGTTCAAGGTGTGAAAATTGAGCAAATTCGCTTAGCCCTGCAAACATTCCAGCCTTCTGCGAGCCAAATTCCGGGGCGTATGAACCTCTTCAACATGGGCTCTTTCCATGCGCTAGTAGACTATGCTCACAATCCTGCGGGCTATGCAGCTGTTGGTAGCTTTGTGAAAAACTGGCCAGGTCCTTCGATTGGCGTGATTGGCGCGCCAGGCGATCGCCGAGACGAAGACTTGCGCAATCTTGGCAAGCTATCGGCCAGCATTTTTGACCAGGTAGTTATCAAAGAAGACAAGGATACGCGGGGTAGGGAACTGGGGACGGTGTCTGACCTGATTGCCCAGGGAATTGCTGACGTAGAAGCTGCTTCCGGTGAGCTTTTTTCGCATACTGTTCAGCTAGATGTGTCAGAAGCCATAAACTGGGCGCTAGACTATGCTCCTGACAATGGTTTGGTGGTGATTTTGCCAGAGAAGGTGAGCGATGCGATCGCACTCATTTCAGCTAAAGGCCCCGTTTCAGAAGGATTCTCTATGCCTGCTGAAACAGAAGATGAAATTGTGATTGAGCCAGTGGTGAAATCGACCGCACGTGTACCGAATAAGGCAATGGCGTTTCAGGTCTCTAGCCATACCAGCACCTCAGAAGTTGACCTTGCCGATGTGAGAACAGCTTCTGATTTGAAATCTTTGAACGGATCGTCACCAGCGTCTTCTGTCTCGTAGTTTTGGGCTATTCTTCAAATCAAACTCTATTCGCTTTAATCTGTCTGTTTGCGAATTAAGCTTGATTTGAGTTCTGCTTTAATTTATTTGTGTTGTTCTTTGCAAGCGCAAGCGCGGTAGGAGATTTTTGATGGTTGCAAATGCGGTACGCCCTACGGCGGTTGAGGCTACAGGTTCTAATTACGAAGCAAAAACGCAGGCCATTGCCCGGCAGCTATTGGTTGATAGCCAGGGTAAGGGATCTCTTTTCTCCTCTGTTGTCTCTAAAGTTCGCGATCAGCTCCGCTGGGACGACAAGCTGCTGGCTTGGACGATGGACAACCCTGGTCTGCGCGTGCAGATGTTTCGGTTGATCGATTGTTTACCAGCTCTCACCACCAAAACAGAGATTGCCAGCCACTTTCAAGAATACTTGGGTGATGCCAGCGTAGAGCTACCTCAGGCACTCAAGGGCCTGTTGAACTTTGCCGACCCTAGCTCTATGCCTGCTCAGGTTGCAGCAACCACACTGTCTGGTGCGGTAGAAACCCTAGCGCGCAAATACATTGCGGGTGAAAACATTAAGCAGGCGCTCAAAAGCATTGAACAGCTACGCAAGCAGTCGATGGCCTTCACCATGGATTTGCTGGGCGAAGCGGTGGTGACCGAAAAGGAAGCAGAGGCCTACCTCAATCAGTACCTGGACCTGATGGCTCAGCTCACAGAAGCCTCCAAACGCTGGTCTAAAGTCGCTAGTGTAGACACTGCTGATGGCAAGCCACTGGCGAAGATTCAGGTTTCGGTGAAGCTAACGGCGTTTTACTCGCAGTTCGATGCGCTAGATGTAGAAGGCTCTGAAGCGAAAGTCGGTGCGCACATTCGCACACTGCTACGCCGAGCCGAAGAACTTGGTGTGGCCGTTCACTTTGATATGGAGCAGTATCGCTACAAAGATGCGACGCTTGCCGCATTGAAGAAGCTGCTCATGGAAGAAGAGTTTCGCTCGCGCTCAGATATTGGCATAACCTTGCAAGCCTATTTGCGTGATAGCTATCAGGATTTGCAGGGCGTCATTGAATGGGCGACTGGACGCGGTACGCCTGTGACAGTGCGGCTGGTGAAAGGAGCATACTGGGACCAAGAGACAATTACGTCCAGGCAGAACTATTGGCCGACGCCGGTTTACAACCATAAGTCTTCAACCGATGCCAACTTTGAGCGCATGACGCAACTGCTGCTGGAGAATCATGAGCATGTGTATGCGGCGATCGGGAGCCATAATGTGCGATCGCAAGCCCTCGCCCTCGCCATTACTCAATCGCTCAACATTCCAAAGCGCAACGTGGAGTTTCAGGTGCTCTACGGTATGGCCGACAGCCTCGCGACTGCGTTAGTCAAGCAGGGCTATCGTGTTCGAGTGTACTGCCCTTACGGCGACTTGATTCCGGGCATGGCATACCTGATTCGTCGCCTGTTGGAGAACACAGCCAACAGCTCATTTTTGCGTCAGAGCCTAGAAGAACGCCCAGCCGATGAACTGTTGGCAATTCCTGAATGGGGCGAAGGAGATGCCAGTGCCGATGACGTTCTCCCGATGCCGATAGCGCTACCAAACGCGCCAGTAACACGCATCGATATTTCTCCCGATACAGACTACGCCCTCATTCAAGCGCGTAAAGCTGCAAAAGAGGCTATCGACCGGGTGAAACAGCAGCTGGGTAAAAACTATCAGCCTTTGATCGACGGTGAGTATGTTTCTACGGAAGCAACGGTTCAGTCTTTGAACCCGTCTAAGCCAGTGCAGCTAGTGGGGACGGTGGGGCAGATTAGTGTAGATCAGGCAGATGATGCGATCGCAGCTGCCAAAGTCGCCTTTTCCGCTTGGAAACGCACCCCCGCAAAAGAGCGAGCCAACATCATTCGCAAAGCAGGCGATTTGTTAGATTCTCGTCGCCATGAGCTAAACGCCTGGATGATGCTGGAAGGTGGCAAACCGTTACACCAAGCCGATGCGGAAGTGTCCGAAGCAGTAGACTTTTGCCGGTACTACGCTGATGAAATGGAGCGGCTAGATACCGAAATTGTCTACGACGTTGCAGGTGAAACCGATCGCTACCGCTATCAGCCAAAAGGCATTGTTCTTGTCATCTCTCCGTGGAACTTCCCGCTTGCTATCTCGACGGGGATGACTGTCGCCGCGCTAGTCACCGGTAACTGCACACTGCTCAAACCTGCCGCTGTAACGTCAGTAATTGCTGCAAAGCTCACCGAAATCTTAGTAGAAGCAGGCATTCCCAAAGGCGTCTTTCAATACGTGCCTGGCAGGGGTTCCACCGTCGGTGCTCATATGGTGAAGCACAAGGACGTGAACATGATTGTGTTTACCGGCTCGCAGGAAGTCGGCTGTCAGATTTATGCAGATGCGGCTGTTTTGCAGCCAGGGCAAAAGCATCTGAAGCGAGTTGTTGCTGAAATGGGCGGTAAAAACGGTCTCATCGTCGATGAAAGTGCAGATTTAGATCAAGCGGTGCAGGGCGTTGTTTATTCCGCCTTTGGCTACAGTGGCCAAAAGTGTTCTGCGTGCTCTCGCGTAATTGTAATGGCTTCCATCTACGAGACTTTTGTCGCCAGATTGATAGAAGCAACAAAGTCGCTGAACGTAGGCGACGCGATGGACCCTAGCACCAAAGTGGGCCCTGTGATTGATGCGGCTGCGCAAAAGAACATTCGAAAATACATCGCCAAAGGCAAAGAAGAAGCCACCCTCACACTAGAGTTACCCTCTCCTGAGCAAGGTTACTTTGTTGGCCCTGTCATCTTCACCGATGTCGATCCACAATCAACCATTGCCCAAGAAGAGATTTTTGGCCCAGTGCTTTCAGTCATAAAAGCCGAAAATTTCGATGAAGCATTGGATATTGCCAACGGCACCAACTTTGCGCTCACGGGCGGCCTGTACTCACGCACACCTTCTCACATTGACCGGGCCTACGACGACTTTGAAGTTGGCAACCTCTACATCAACCGCACCATCACCGGAGCCATCGTCGCTCGTCAGCCCT
>ERZ1740070.1715-NODE-1715-length-13369-cov-9.955460_pt1 | contig 13369 bp, 9 predicted proteins | sample MGYA00581734_ERZ1740070 | MGnify/ENA primary metagenome ERZ1740070 (study PRJEB43018, sample SAMN04849744) | marine metagenome | isolation source: floating plastic debris | place: Pacific Ocean | collected 2008-09-01 | study: EMG produced TPA metagenomics...
ACTGCTTGTTCGGATTGCGCGTCGCGCATGTTGCCTCCCGGTGGGAGTGCCAACGCGGGTGGGCGGTGCGGATTGCAGGTGGCGCCGGCGCTCGACGCCGATTATGCGGGCAAACCCGCCTCTGTGGAAGGTCCGGGGTCCGAACCCCGCGTGCCGCGAGCCATACGGAGGGTCCAGACTGCCGCAAGCGTTGCCAGTGCCAAAAGCAGCGCGCCGTTGGCCTGGTGGAGCGTCGCGACGAGCGCCTCGAGTGCCGGCACGTCCGGCGCGGCCGCCATCTCGTCATAGAGCGGCACGCCGCCACGGTCGTCCGCCGTCGTCACCAGCGCGAACGCGACCCAGCCCAGCATGAATTGCACCGCGACCGTGCCGATGATCCACGTGCCGATGCGACGCATGAGCGCGCCCTCGCGCGACTCGCGATCGCTCCGCTGCATCATGAACGACGCGACGATCGCGACGATCACCGCAACGATCGCGAACGCGGCGTGCGTGTAGAGCGCATGCACATGGCCCTGGTGCCGATAGGCCGCGCCCAGTATCAGTTGCAGGAACAGGCAACCGATGAGCACGAACGCCCAAAGCCGAGCGCTTCGGCCTGCGTTTGCCGTTTCTTCACGGGGTGCGGCGGTTGCGTGCAAGGGCGACGAGACTGCGGCGAATGCGACGAGGCACGCGAAGAAGATCTGCGCGGTGATGCCGTGAAACAAGGCGTAAAACAGGTTGATCTCGGTGACGCGCACGCCGCCGAGCACGCCTTGTGTGATGACGAGAATGACGAGGCCGAACGCGGCGAGCTTCGTCATGAGTGGCGCGCGTCCCTTGCCCGCGGCGACGAGCGCGTAGACAAACGTCGCAACGGTGCACACGCCGACGAGCGCGCCGAAGAGGCGGTGCGCGTGCTCGAGGAAGATGCGCGGGTGCGCCATCAGCCCGATGGGATAGAGGAACATGTTCGCGCCGTACGAGCCGGGCCAGTCGGGGACTGCCATGCCCGACTCGGTGCTCGTGACGAGCCCGCCGATGAAGAGCAGCGGGGCGGTGGCGCAGCAGGTGATCGTCGCCATCGCCGCAAGGCGGTGCTGGGGCGTGGCGAGCGGGCCGAGTGAAGCGGTTCGGCGTCGGGCGATGAGGGCCGCGACCGCGCCGGCGACCGCCGAGAGCAGCAGGAAGCCGGCGATGACCAGCGCCGCGTTGGGCACGAGTTGGCCGACGCCCGCGGCTTGCTTCGCCGCCGGGTCGAGCTGGGTCGGGTCGATCTGGGGCTGCTCGACGATTTTCGACCCGAGGAGCATGAGGTTGATGGTCGCAGCGATCAGCCCTGCGAGCGCACCAGCGAAGATCGGCGTGCGACCATTACCCGTGTTTCCACCTGCCTTCGCGGGTGCCAAGCGGGCGGTGATCGCGGTGCCGAGCACCAGGATCGCGAGCAGCAGCACGCCCGAGGGGGCGATGGGCAGGCGGATGGCGGGCAGGTGGGTGATGAACCACGCGAGCCACATCGCCGCCGCGGTGCCGAAGCCGCCGATCACGCCCGTGCCGACGGTCGCGCGTACGGCATCTGTTCGAGCTGCCGAAGATCGGAGGTCGAGGGTGGCTGCCTGCGTGTGGGCCGATCGGCCGAGGGTGGACATGGCGCGCTCCAAGTGCTTGCCCCATCCGGGTTTGCCCGGAATCGCTGAGACTGGGTCTCAGTTGGGTTCTGGTGGGGTGCCCGAGTTGACAGAGTATGCCCAGAGCGCACAGATTGCAGTCAGACAGTACTCTCCGGTCGTAGTATCACAGCGGTGTCACGCTCGTGCGGGGCACCCTCGATCGGAATCGACCTCGGGACCGCCGCGGATGCGGCCCCCGAGCAGCACGTAAACGGATGTCGGGACCTTCCCATGCGAAATCGCATGGCACGAAGACCGGCACGGGAGGCGCCGCGGTGTCAGCGTTGTTTCCGAAATGGATGAATGCCCTTCCAACGATCGGCGCGGTCGCGACCGCGGGCGGTCTGGTCGCGGTTATCACGGGCTTCACGTATTACGCCACGCCTGAGTTCTGGGAAGTCGGGTACATGCCCGAGCAGCCCGGGGCGGGCTTCAACCACCAGCTCCACGCCGGCGAGCTCGGCATGGACTGCCTGTATTGCCACACGCACATCGACGAGAGCCCCGAGGCGAACGTGCCCAACGTCGCCACGTGCATGGGCTGCCACGCCGAGGAACGCCTGCAAAGCTGGCAGTACCACGACGTGGGCTTCGTGCGCGAGGCGTATGCCAAGGACGAAGCGATCGAGTGGCGCCGCGTGCACAAGCTGCCCGACTACGTGCGCAACTTCCCGCACCACGTCCACCTCCAGGCGGGCGTGTCGTGCTTCTCGTGCCACGGCCAGATCATGGGCATGCCCGTCGTCTATCAGGCGCACAGCCTGTCGATGGCGTGGTGTCTTGACTGCCACCGCAACCCCGAGCCGCACCTGGTTCCGCCGGACAAGGTCACCGACCTCGCGTGGGTCGAGGAGCACCTCGCCGAGCGCGCCAAAGACGGCACAACGGGTGTGACCGAAGCGCGTGCGTTGATCGAGTCGTTGCACCGCGCGCCGCCGCAAACCTGCTTCGCCTGCCACCACTGATCGACCGCGTGTCGCTGGTCCGGTGGTGTTCTTCGTGTTGGATTTCTAGAGCAGTTGGGGCGAGGCATCCGCTGGCCCGCCCGGTTCGACTGGAAACAAGCGTGTCGATGGGAACGAGCGCATGAGTCAGGATCAATGTCCGTCAACCAAAGGGAAGAAAGAGCTTCCCGTCGCGGCCCGCGATCTGCCGGAGCTTGCCGGCCGACCGGGCACGAAGGTGTGGCGCAGCGTTGAGGAAGTCGCGGGCACCGCGCACTTCCGCGACTTCGTCGAGCGCGAGTTCCCGGCGGGCGCCTCGCGCTTGCTCGAGTCGTCTCGCCGTGACTTCGTCAAGCTCATGGGCGCGTCGCTCGCGCTTGCCGGTGCCGCGACCGTCCCAGGTTGCCGACGCCCCGAGCAGAAGATCCTGACCTACTCACGCAACGTGCCCGAGGACATCATCCCGGGCAAGCCGCTGTTCTACGCCACGACGTTCCCGCTGCCCGGCGGCGGCGCCGAGGGCCTCGTCGTCGAGACCCACGAGGGGCGCCCGACCAAGGTCGAGGGCAACCCGCTCCACCCGGTCAGCCAGGGCAAGAGCGGCAAGTACGCCCAGTCGTCGATTCTGGGCCTCTATGACCCCGATCGCCTGAAGTTCCCGGTGTACCACCACCCCAGCCGCGGTAAGCTGACCGCGACGTGGGACGACTTCAAGCTCTGGGCCGGCGAGCACTTCGAGCAGTTTGACGCGACCCGCGGCGCGGGCCTCGCGATCATCGTTGATAAGAAGTCCAGCCCGACATTCGAGGCGATGAAGTCTCGCGTGATGGCCCGCTGGCCCCGCGCCGAATGGCTTGCCTATTCGCCAGCCGATGCGCAGAACGCGGGCGAGGGCTCACGCATCGCGTTCGGCTCGCCGATGCGTGACCAGCTCCGTCTCGACAAGGCGAGGGTCATCGTCTCGGTCGGCCGGGACTTCCTCGGCTCGGGCGAGGCCGACGTGCTCGCGCACGCACGCCAGTTCGCGATCAGCCGCAACGTCGATTCGAGCGCCGACACCATGTCGCGCTTGTACGTCGCCGAGGCGCAGGTGTCCGAGACCGGCGGGCAGGCCGACCACCGCTTCGCACTGAGCCCGACACAGCAGGCCGCGTTCCTCGTCGAAGTCGCACGCGGTGTGATGGACGCCGTCGGCGGCAACGCCTCGCTCGCCGCGGCGCTCGCAAACCAGCCCACGCTGACCAACCGCGGCTTCACCGATGCGCAGGTCGACGCGGTCGTTGAAGACCTGCTCGCCCACAACGGCGCAGCGGTCTTGCTCGCCGGTCCCGCCATGGGGCCGCAGCTGCACGCGGTTGCCCACGCGGTGAACCGCGCGATCGGCGCGGTCGACGCGGGCGTCGTCGCGTATCAGCCGATGACCGACGACGAGGCCTCGGCCTCGTCGATCGGTATCCGCACGCTCGCCCGCCTCGCCGAGTCCGGCGCGATCCAGACGGCTGTGTGCATCAACGCCAACCCCCTCTACGACGCGCCCGCCGACGCGGGCTTCGCGTCGGTCTGGGAAGACCTCACGACCGTCACGCTCTCGGTCGACACGACCGAGACGGCCGCGGGAAGCACGTGGTCGCTCAACGGCCAGCACTTCCTCGAATCGTGGGGCGACGCCCGCGCGACCGATGGCACCATCAGCCCCGTCCAGCCCATGATCGCCCCGCTCTACGCGCCCGCGCTGAGCGACATCGAGTTCCTCGCCATGCTCTCGGGCGAGGAAAGCCCCGACGGCTACGACCTCGTCCGCGAGACCTGGTCCGACCTGCTCGGCGCGGGCAACCTCGAGAAGGCGTGGAAGCGCGCACTGCACGACGGCGTTGTTGCCGGCACCGCCCGCCCGCCCGCCAAGCCCGCGGTCAATGCAAGCCGAATCGCCGAGGCCGTCGCGGCCCGCCGCCTCGCGCCCGCCGGCGACGCCGAAGCGCTCGAGCTCGAGTTCTGCATGGGCAACCTGCACGACGGCCGGTATGCCAACCTCGGCTGGCTGCAAGAGCTGCCCGAGTTCGCGTCGCGCGTCGCGTGGGACAACCCCGCGCTGGTCAGCCCGAAGACGGCCCGCGCTCTGGGCCTCATGATCGGCGACGACCCCAACGAGCTGTACACACGTGACCAGATGCCCAAGGCGCGCATGGCCCGACTGGTCGTGCCGCAAACCCAGGCCCAGCCCGACCGCGTGATGGACATCGCTGTCTGGGTCTGCCCGGGCCTCCCGGACAACACGGTGATCCTGCATCTCGGCTACGGCCGCGAGGTCTGCGGGCGCGTCGGCACCGGCGTGGGCTTCAACACCTACGCCGTGCGCACCGCCGACACGCTCGACTCGGCGCGCGGCTGCCGACTCGAGCGCATCCGCGGGCGGTACACCATCGCGAGCACCCAGAACCACTGGTCGCTCGAGGGCCGCACCGCGATCGTGCGTGATGTCGATCTGCCCGCGTGGGACAAGTACGGCAAGAAGGTCAAGCCCGTCCCCGACAAGATCTATGGCGAGCCCGTCGCCGAGCTCAACTTTGCCGAGCGCCTCGGCGAGCTCGCGCACACGCCCAAGAACATCTCCGCGTACGACAACCCCTACAACGCCGGCCCCGGCGATCCCGACCCCGACCAGCGCGTGATCGATCATCTCGGCCGGCAGCGTCCGCCCGAGTTTGCCGTCGGGCCGCAGTGGGGCATGACGATCGACCTGAACACCTGCACGGGTTGCGGCGTGTGCACGGTCGCGTGCCAGAGCGAGAACAACATCCCGATCGTCGGCAAGAACGAGGTCGCCAAGGGTCGCGAGATGACGTGGATGCGCGTCGACCGCTACTTCACGGGCGACACCGACACGCCCGAGTCCGTGCTGCTCCAGCCCGTCGGCTGCGTGCAATGCGAGAACGCGCCGTGCGAGGTCGTCTGCCCGGTCAACGCGACCATCCACACCGAGGACGGGCTCAACGCGATGGCCTACAACCGCTGCATCGGCACGCGGTACTGCGCCAACAACTGCCCCTACAAAGTTCGCCGCTTCAATTTCTTCGACTACCAGCAGGCGAAGTTCAACGGCGACTATCTGGGCGAGTCCATCATGCCGCTCGGCGGCCCGAAGAACGTGAACCTGATCCCGCCGCGCCTGCGTGAGCAGCTCGACGAGATATCCAAGATGCGCATGAACCCGGACGTGACCGTCCGAGGCCGCGGCGTGATGGAGAAGTGCACCTATTGCGTCCAGCGCATTAACCGCGCACGCTACGAGATGAAGCTCCAGGACATCGTCCCCGACGAGATGCCCGACGGCTTCTTCGAGGTCGCGTGCCAGCAGGCGTGCCCGAGCAACTCCATCGCGTTTGGCAACATCCTCGATGAGAACGCCGAGATGACCAAGCACCGCGAGGGCGGCCGGTCGTACGCGGTGCTGGGCTACCTCAACACCCGCCCGCGCACCACGCACCTGGTCAAGGTTCGCAACCCGAACCCCAAGCTCCGCGATCCGATCGCCGACCCCTTCCACCACGGCGGCTCGCACAAGAGCGAGGGCGACCACAACGCTGATCACGGCGGTGATCACGGGGGCGACCACGGTTCCGATCGCGGCGATGGCAGCCACGCAGCAGTCTTTGATCCGGGTAAGAAAGTTGAAGATGCCGGCTACGCCATGAGCCTCCGGGTTCTCGGCGCCGCGGCGGGAGTGAACGTATGACGACGATCCATCCGGACAAGGCAACCGCCGAGCAGCTCGCCGGCATGTCCAAGGGCACGGGGCGTGACGTGGAAGGCGTGGGTGACGGCTCGCTCGTCGAGGATCCCTCGCGCCGCCCGCCGCTCGTGCTCAACAACCGCAGCTTCGGTGAGATCACCGACATCGTCTGCGGCTACGCCGAGAACAAGCCCGGCCTCTGGTTCTGGCCGCTCCTGCTCTTTGCCGCATCGCTCGCGGGCCTGCTGCCCGTGATGATCGGCTACCTCGTCGTCACCGGCGTGGGCGTGTGGGGCCTGAACAACCAGGTCGGCTGGGCCTGGGACATCACCAACTTCGTCTTCTGGATCGGCATCGGCCACGCCGGCACGCTGATCTCCGCGATCCTCTGCATCTTCAAGCAGAACTGGCGCACCGCGGTCAACCGCTCGGCCGAGGCGATGACGATCTTCGCCGTCATGTGCGCGGGCATCTTCCCGGGCGTGCACGTCGGGCGCATCTGGTTCGCTTGGTTCCTCTTCCCGATCCCCAACTCCAACGCGATCTGGCCCAACTTCAAGAGCCCGCTGTTGTGGGACGTCTTCGCGGTCAGCACGTACGCGACCGTGTCGCTGCTCTTCTGGTACATGGGCATGATCCCCGACCTCGCGACCCTGCGCGACCGCGCCGATCGCCGCATGCGTCAGTTCCCAGATGGGCCCAGGCTCATCCCGTTCCTGCCCTTGCGTGTCGATCGCGTTCGCGCCACGGTCTATGGCTTTTTCAGCCTCGGCTGGCGATTCTCGAGTCGCCACTGGCACCGCTACGAGGCGGCGTACCTGATCCTTGCTGGTATCTCGACGCCGCTGGTGCTGAGCGTGCACTCGATCGTGTCGTTTGACTTCGCGACCTCGATCCTGCCCGGCTGGCACACGACGATCTTCCCGCCCTACTTCGTGGCCGGTGCGATCTTCGGCGGCTTCGCGATGGTGCTCCTCCTGCTCATCCCCGTCCGCGAGCTCTTCCCCAACTTCAAGGACATCCTCACACTCCGCCACCTCGAGAACATGGCCAAGATCATCCTCGCCACGGGCATGATGGTCGGCTTCGCCTACGCGATGGAGTTCTTCATCGCGTGGTACGGCGGCAACGAGTACGAGCTCTACGCCTTCCTCGGAAACCGCGTGAACCCGCAGACCGCTCCGTACTGGTGGGCGTATTGGACGATGATCTTCTGCAACGTCCTCACGCCGCAGGTCTTCTGGATCCGCAAGGTGCGGCAGAACCCGCTGGCGATCTGGATCGTCGCGGCCTTCGTCACCGTGGGCATGTGGTTCGAGCGCTTCGTCATCATCGTGACCAGCCTCCACCGCGCGTTCCTGCCCGGCGAGTGGCAGATGTTCTGGCCGACGCCCGTCGACATCCTCACGTTCGTGGGCTCGATCGGTTTCTTCCTGTTCATGTTCTTGTTGTTCCTGAAGTTTCTGCCCGTCTTCGCGATGGCCGAGCTCAAGGCCGTCATGCCGCAGGCGAGCCCGCACGCGCACGACGATGATGGAGATCACGAAGATTCCCACGGCCACGAGATCCAGGCCGCGAGCCAGGGCATGGGGTACGCCGCCGAGGGCGGCGCCGATCAAGACTCAGGCCAAGACTCAAGCAACACCGATGGGGAGGCCCGCTAATGGCAGTCGCCGACTACCTCCCGTTTGTCCCCCGACCGCCCGCGCGCTTCGTCACCGAAAAGGGCGAGCGCGTCCACGGCGTCATCGCCCGCTTCAAAGACCCCGCCGCGGTCTACCACGCCGCCGAGAAGGTCCGCGACGCGGGATACAAGAAGTGGGATGTCCACGCACCCTTCCCGATCCACGGCATCGAGGAGGCGATCGGCGAGAAGCGCACCAAGCTTCCCTTGATCGTCGCGGCCGGCGGCTTCACCGGCGCCGGGCTGGGCTACCTCATGCAGTACTGGATGTCCGCGGTCGACTACGAGCTTGTCGTGCAAGGCAAGAACTTCGGCGACTGGGAGCCATTCCTCATGGTCACCTTCGAGCTGGGCATCCTGTTCGCGGCGTTCAGCGCCCTGTTTGGCATGCTGGCGCTCAACGGCCTGCCCCGCTTCAACCACCCGCTGCTCAAGAAGACCTCGTTCCTCGCCTCGTCCGACGACGCGTTCTTCATCCATATCGAAGCCGACGACAAAAAGTTCAGCCCCGAAGAGACCCGAGCCCTGCTCGAGTCGACCGGCGGCTACGACATCGAACTGGTGGAGGACGCCTAAGCATGACGCGCTCGAAGACTTCCAACCCAGTCCGCAGCGTTGCCCGCGTCGCGACCTGCCTGCTCGCCGTGGGCCTCGCGACGGGCCTGGTCGCCTGCCGCGGCGACCGCACCGACAAGCGGCCCCGCCAGTTCTTCCCGGGCATGGACGATCAGCCCCGCTTCAAGGCCCAGGACTCGACCGAGTTCTTCGCCGACGGCCGAACCATGCGTCAGCCCGTGCAGGGCACCGTGCCGTTCGGCCGGGCTGTGCTCGTGGGCGATGAGCCCTGGGCCGAGGCCCTCGCCGAGCGCGACGAGCTCGTCCGCGCCGATCCGCTCGCGTACACGGGCCGCAACGCCGACGGCACATGGCTCGCCGAAATCCCCGAGTCGGTCGTCGTTGATGCCGCACTGCTCGAGATCGGCCAAAGTGGGTTCAACACCTATTGCGCCGCGTGCCACGGCTACGCCGGCGACGGGCAGGGCATGGTCGGCAAGCGCTGGTCCTACCCCGTGCCCTCCTTTTACGACCCCAAGTACGCCGACCGCGCCCTCGACACGGGCAAGGACGGCTACCTCTGGCACGTCGTCCGCCAAGGTGTCTACGACGCCCAGGGCGTACAGAAGATGCCGGGCTATGCCCATGCGATCAGCGAGACCGAGGCGTGGGGCGTGGTTGCCTACCTCCGCGCGTTGCAAACGTCCCGCACCGGCACGCTCGAAGACGTGCCCGCCCGCGAGGCCGAGATCCTCAAGCAGAAGTCGCCCGCGCCGCAGGCAAGCGTGGCGCCCGAGGCTTCGGACCCAGACGGAGGTGACGCGTGAGCGCGATCCCAACGATTACCAGCCCGACGCTCTCGGGTCGTGACCGCGCCGGCACGGCGCTCGCCGCGGACAACATCTCGCTGCCGCGATCGATCTCGGACAACCTCTTCCGCGTGCTCGTCGGCGTGGGCCTCGTGCTGCTGCTGCTGACGCTCGTCGGGGCGTTTGCTGTCAGTGCTCGCCACGCGATGGCGGCCTACCTCGTCGGGCTCATGACCGTCCTCGCGGTCAGCCTCGGCGGCATGTTCTTCACGATGATCTTCCACATCGTCAACGCCGGCTGGTGCGTCACGCTCCGCCGCCAATTCGAGAACCTCGCTGGCATGATGCCCGTCGTCGCGGTGCTCTCGCTGCCCTTCATCCTCGGTGAGGTCGCATCCTCGCTCGGGCTGATCGAGGGCGGCATGCTCATGCAGTGGATCACCCAACGGCAAGAAGCCGGGGCCGGCATCATCGAGGCGCCCTACCTGCTCGAGAAGAAAGCCGCGTTCTTGAATGTGCCCTTCTGGCTCATCCGGTGCGCGGTGTACCTGGTCGTCTGGGTCTCGATCGCCAAGGCACTCAAGGGCCTCTCGGTCAAGCAGGACGCAACGGGCGACGTCGCGATCTCGCGCAAGCTGCGTTACATGTCCGGCTGGGGCCTGCTCGCCTTCGCGCTGACCACCGCCTTCGTCGCCTTCGATTGGATGATGGCCCTCGACTACCGCTTCTTCTCCACCATGTGGGGCGTGTGGTACTTCGCGGGCGCCGCGCTCTCGTCGCTCTCTTGCGTCGCGATTGTCGCGTTCGCGCTCAAGACCACGGGTCGGCTCGATGGCGCGGTCACCAAAGAGCACTTCCACGACCTCGCCAAGCTGATGTTCGGCTTCACCGTCTTCTGGGCGTACATCTCCTACAGCCAGTACTTCCTCATCTGGTACTCGAACATCCCCGAAGAGACCGCCTTCTTTGTGGCGCGCAAGGAGAACGGCTGGCAGTACCTCTACTACCTGCTCGCCTTCGGCCACTTCGTCGTGCCCTTCCTCATCCTGATCTTCCGGCCTGTCAAGAAGGCGATGCTGCTCGTCGCGGTCATCGCCGCCTGGCTGCTGCTCATGCAGGTCGCCGACATGGTCTTCGTCATCCGCCCCGTCGTGTACGTCCGCGAGTTCGCCGAGGCGAGCCCCGGACTGGGCGGCATCTGGCTCGACGCGGTCGGCGTCCTCGGCGTCATCGCGATCTACACCGGCCTGCTGATCCGCTCGATCGGCCGCACGCCGCTGATCCCGACGGGCGACCCCAGGCTCAACGAGGCCCTGCACCACAAGAACTACGTGTAAGCAGGTCTCGGTTCTGAAATCGTCTCGCACCCGCGGGGCGCGTGATTCCCCCACACGGGCGGGGGCAAACGGATGGTTCCGGGGGCACAACCCCCGGCATGACAGCGGGTTGAGGGACGCTGGCCCAGCAACGCCCCTCATCCACGAATACGGTTGGATCGAAATTCATCTTGTCGGGCAGGACTTTTTCGCCCGCCCGGCACGAGCGCAAAGCGACCCCAAAGCAAGCGCGCAGAACCAGAAGGCATCGGCCCATGCAACAGACACCCGCCACGCCAACCGAGCAGCCCGATGAGTGGCACACGCACACCGCGGCCGAGGGTGCGCCCCAGGACGAGCACGGCGCGACCGCCAACCCCGTCGGCATCATCGGCGGCATCCTGTTCTTCGGCGTCGTGACGCTCGTCGTCGCCGTCGTCGTCGGCGTCTACCTCGCCTCCTACTCCTCACGCGTCCGCGCCGAGTCGCAAGAAACGGTCTCGGCTCGCGAGACCTACACCGTCTACCGCGCCACCGTCGACGCCAACCTCGCCACCTACGGCTGGGCCGAGGAAGGCAAGGTCGCCCTGCCCATCGACGTCGCCAAGGCCAAGGTCATCGACCAATACAAAGAGCGGGAGGACAGCAACAGGTGATCGCCCCCCGGTCCATCGCGATGCACATCGCCGCAGCGGCGCTCGCTGCGGTATTCTTGTGCGCACCCGCGTCGGCCCAGCTCAACCGCACGCCCCGCGAAGCCGAGGGCGTCGGCGTCACCGAGCGTTTGGGTGAGCAGGTCCCGCTGGAACTGATCTTTACCAATGCCAAGGGCGAGACCGTCCCGCTCCGCAAGTACTTCGACGGCGAGAAGCCCGTGCTCCTCGCGCTCGTCTATTACGACTGCCCGATGATCTGCACCATGGTCATGGATCGCATGACCCAGGCGATGAACGACATCGACTTCACCGTCGGGCACGATTACAACGCGCTGGTCGTCTCCTTCCGCACCGCCGAGACCACGACCCACGCCGCCGCCGCCAAGGCCGCGATGCTCGCGGGCTACGACAACCACCAGATAGATTCCAAGGTCCGCGCCGGCTACGCCTTCCACACCGCCGACTACCAGAACGTCAAGGCCCTCGCCGACTCGGTCGGCTTCAGCTACAACGCGCTCGACAACGGCGAGTACGCCCACCCGAGCGTCATCTTCGCGCTCACGCCCGAAGGTGTCGTCAGCCGCTATCTCCACGGGCTCGAGTACCCCGCGCGTGACGTCAAGCTCTCGCTCATGGACGCCGCCGAGGGCAAGCTCACCAAGAGCCTCGGCGACGCCGCGATCGGCTTCTGCTTCGTCTGGGACCCCGAATCCGGCGCGTACACGCTCCAGGCATTCCGCGTCATGCAGCTCGGCGGCCTCATCACCATGATCGCCATCGCGATCTGGCTCTCGGTGCTCTTCTACCGCGAACGCCGCCGCCGCCGAACGACACACACCACGTCAACCAACGTTCCTCACTCGGGGCTCGCCAGCGCGAGCACGGGGGCTTGAGATCATCATGACTATGCACGCGATTCCGACATCCGCCGCCGCAGGCCTCTCGCACCCGAGCACGCTCGGGAGCTGGCTCACCGAGCTGTGGTTCCGCCAAGAGTCCGCGTCCGAGATCGGCCGCTACTCCGACGGGCTGTTCATCTTCATCTTCTGGGTGAGCGTCTTCTCGTTCGTCCTGCTCATGGGCCTGATGGCCTGGTGGACGTGGAAGTACCGCCGCCGGGCCGGCGTGCCCGCCCCCAAGAGCGCGAACCACAACACATCCCTCGAGATCACTTGGACCGTCGTCCCCTCGCTCCTGCTCCTGGTGATCTTCATCTGGGGCTTCAAGGGCTACGTCCAGCAGCACGTGGTCAAGGCCAACCCCATCCGCATAGACGTCACCGCCGTCAAGTGGAACTGGCAAGCCCAGTATCCCAACGGCGCAAGCACCGCGCTCCTCGAGCGCAATGGCTCGGTCGACATCCCCGTCTTCGTCGTTCCCGTCGACACGCCCATCGAGTTCTCGATGGTCTCGACCGACGTGATCCACTCCTTCTGGATCCCCGACTTCCGCGTGAAGCTCGATGTCTTTCCCAACCGCTACACCACCCAGTGGGTCGAAGCCGACCAAGAGGGCGATTACTGGATCTTCTGCGCCGAGTATTGCGGCGATCAGCACTCGGAGATGGCCGCCATCCTGCGCGTCGTTGATCCGGCCGAGTACGCCCAGTTTCTCGAGACCGGCGGCGTCGACTTCGGCGAGCTTCCGCCCGCCGCGGCCGGCAAGATCCTCGCCTCCTCCAAGGGCTGCGTTGCCTGCCACGCCTTCGACAAGCAGGCCCGCACCGGCCCGGGCTGGGGCGGCATCTACGGCGAGACGCACAACTTCACCGACGGCACCTCCGAGGTCGTCGACGACAACTACCTCCGTGAGTCCATCCTCTACCCCGGCGCACACATCGTCGAGGGCTACCAGAACAACATGACCCCCTATGCCGGCGTGCTCAAAGAAGACGAGATCCGATACCTCATCGCCTTCATCCGAGGCCTCCAAGAGGACGGCACGCTGAGCGAGGAAGCGCTCGGCGCAGCGCCGGGACTCGACAACGAGAACGACACCGAAGCAGCCGAAGAACCAGCAG
>ERZ1740070.1716-NODE-1716-length-13368-cov-6.823331_pt1 | contig 13368 bp, 11 predicted proteins | sample MGYA00581734_ERZ1740070 | MGnify/ENA primary metagenome ERZ1740070 (study PRJEB43018, sample SAMN04849744) | marine metagenome | isolation source: floating plastic debris | place: Pacific Ocean | collected 2008-09-01 | study: EMG produced TPA metagenomics...
GCCGCACCCTTTTAGGGTGTTGGGTAAAATATTTATTCAAAATTGGGATGCTCCCGAATGAAATCATAAAAGCTAATTCGGATATTAGATAAAATCACTAAATAACAAATATTACAAGTTATTTTCAAACAATTCTAAAACATGACTCCAAGCATCCATAGCAGCTGCTCTATTTATAGCTGGATTTCTTGCTAAAAATGGATACTTATCTACAAAAAATCCACCAAAAAATCCATGTCCCGCATCATATCTAAACACCTGATAATTTATATTATGCTTCTTGAACTCTGCTTCTATTTTCTGATTATCTTCCTGGGAAATCAACGAATCTTGATTACCAAAAAACGTGTAAATAGTACCTTGAATTTCAGAAGTACGATTAACAGTTGGAATTTCTTCACCATAACTAGGTTGAGTAATTCCACCACCATAAAAAGAAGCAGTTGCTTTAATATCTGGTAAAGTCGCAGCCATATAAGCAACATGACCACCAAAACAAAAACCAATACAACCAACTGAATCAGCTTTAACGTTAGATAAATTCTTCAAATAAGCAATCGTCGCTTGAATATCGCTGAAAATTTCTTGATACTTTACCTCTTGATAATATTCTAAACCCAAACGATAAGCTTCTTGGCTAAACCCAGCATCTTCAGCACTAAACCCAAATTCAAAACCGGGAGCAACACGTTGATACAATGCAGGTGCAATTGCAATATATCCTTGTTGAGCTATTAATTCAGTAATATCTCGAATATTGTTATTAACTCCAAAAATTTCTTGAAAAACTATTACAGCACCTTTTTTATCATTACCTTCTGGTTGAGCTAAATAAGCATCGATTAACAAATCATTATTAGAAATTTGGACTTGACTAGTGTTGATTTGCATAATTAAAAAATTTTATAAAACTGAATTTTTCTAAACATATGCAGTTGTCTAACTATCTTTATTGCTAGACAACCACAAGATTACAAAATCATAAAAAATATAATTACTGTAGAGCTTTGGATAAAATACCAGCTATATCTGCTCCACCTTTCTGCTGAACAAAATTAAGCACAATAGGAAAGAACTTAGTTACCATATTTCCATCCATTCCCAACTGTGAGAAACCACCAGCCAAACTCATTAAATTACCTAAAGCAGCACCCTGACCACCACCCATCATACCAGCGGCCATACCACCCAAAGCACCCATCATTCCACCACCAGCATCTTGGGAAGGTGCAGAACCTAACAATACATCAGAACCGGGGATAGCTGATGCAACCTTCGCGAATTCTTCACCACCGAGCTTATCTTGAGCAAGCTTTAATATCAAACCGGCTCCACCCTTTGCTTGGTCTTCTTGTACTCCGAGGTTACTTACCAATTGTTGAACGAGTTCCATAAATCAAATCCCTTTTTTTAGTGTTCCGCTTTACACGAATTTATTTACCCATCAATTATTCATAGAGTCAAGACGGGGTAAATAGACATAAATCCTGTATTTCATGCTGTGTAACGTAATGCTTGGATGTTGAAAAAAAGGTTAAATAGAATCAGCAATAAAGTAGGGTGCTGTTGTCACGGAGTGTAACGCACCATATTAGTTCTAAAATGTTATCGCGCACCCAATCAATATCTATAAACCTTTTCCATCCTCAATTTCTCAACCTCTAACCTTAATCTTTCGTTGTCAGTTCTCAACTCGATATTATCTTCCTTAACCACCTCAATTTCACTCCTTTTATTCAAAGCATTATCAATCGCTAACTTCCGCATATCCAAGGAAAACCAACGCTGATAAGTTTGAGTATGCACCTGTACGCTATGACCTAAATTATCTGCTGCTGCTTTGATAGGAACCCCCAAAACATGCGCTCGAATAGCCCAAGCATGACGTAAATCATAAGGTTTAAAATCTAATCCTATTTTACGAAACCACCAGCTAACTCTTTGGGTTAATCCAGTTATCTGTGCATAATTATCTTTGTCTTTTTTATTAACTGCATCTACAAGCATTTGTGAATATTTAGGATTTCTTAAATCAAAATCTGCAATCCACTGTTTATATAAAGGTAATGCTTCTCTTTCTCCAGTTTTACAATTTCTATCTACCTTCCAGGTCATGTTTGTATTATCTTGATTCAACCACCAGTCAACGTTAGGATTGATAAATAATTCTCGCGGACGCAAACCGTATACCGCAAGCATCCCATATATCCAGCGCCATAGTTGCCAGCTATCTTTGACATTTTGATTTACTTGCTTCCCTCTCATATTAAGGTAGTCTGCAAATTTAATAAATCCTGTAGATATCTCTGCATCTGTGGGTATCTTCCGGGAATTATGTTCCGGCATTTTGGAATATTTTGATAAATCAATTTTGATATTAAATGTTTGACAAAATGCAGATATGGCTCTGGCTGCGTTATATTTTGCCCATTCTTTATCGATTTGTTCAATTGCATTTATCAGATTTTCAGGGGTTGCTAAATCAAAATGATTTGTACATCTTTTGGTACGAGAAAAATAATAAAAGAAAGTATGCTCGCTTTTATTCGTGCGTTTATGGGTTTTAAAATATTCTGTTTCAAATTGTTTCAGTAATTCACCAATAGTTTGAAAATATTTTTTAGTTGCTTCATTCCCTAAATATTTATCATTCCATACAAAGCTTTTTCGAGCAATTAGTTTTCCTAACTCTTGAGCTTCCTCTTCAGCAGTTTTCAAACCATCTAAATTCGCAGGAATATTTAAACTAAGATTATATTGTTTTCTTCCCGTTCCTCTTGTATCTTTATCTCCTGGTTTAATGGGTAAAGTAGCCCGTAATTGTAAACTACCATTTGATTCTCTAATTGTAACTTTTGTCTTTGCTGCTTTTAATCGCTGGTTTACTTTGTCTAATTGTAATAAGATATTTTCTTTCATATATGAAAAATCAATTTTGAATCAATGTTTTAAAGATTTAATCCTGGATATGCATCGTTATATTTAGACTAAACTAAGACCTAAATTTAATCTGTTACCAAAAGACAAAGTTTAAAATTAACATTGCTCGCAAAAAACATTTTAGATTGACTTATTTAAAAGCATAAAAAGGATTACTCCGGACCCTATCATGGATATGATGGCTTCGCTATCTTTGCTCGTGACATGGATCTAGCAATCAACAACCCTTCCTGGAAATTGATTGGAACTCCTTGGAAGGATGAAGCTGCTCCTGCTACTACTCAAGTTGCTAAAGCTGCTGCTTAAAAATTGAGGAAACAGCTCTCGGGGGAATATCCCCCTGTTTCCTACTTCTCTTCTTTCATTGACCCGCTAGTTATTATTTACTGCTACTTAGCAAAGCTGGAGAACACAAAATGCCACAGAATCCCGAAAAGATTAAAGACCACGTTGATTTATTCCACAATCCGGAATATCAAGAACTTTTTGAAGGTAAGAAAAAGTTTGAAGGTGGACACGACCCTGAAGAAGTTAAGAAAGTTGCTGAATGGACTAAATCTTGGGAATATCGTGAAAAGAACTTCGCTCGCGAAGCTTTGACCGTTAACCCAGCAAAAGGTTGTCAGCCTTTAGGAGCTATCTACGCTGCTGCTGGTTTTGAAGGTACTTTACCTTTTGTCCAAGGCATTAAATATATAGTTTGAAAACACTTATAATCTAAAAGACTTTAATGTGAATTAAGATAGCACTTGCTTTAATATTGCTTCTTAGCTAGCTAATATTTTCAGCTAAAATTCAACTAAAACACTAATTCAAATATGTAAATAACGTCAGTTCGGGTTAAGGAATTAATTCTACTTTTGGCGGCTGATTTATGGCTCAAACAACGTAATTAGGTTTATAAATACTATTTTCAACCAACCACACAATGAGGATTTCAGCTTATCCCGAACTCAGGTTAAATAGTATTTAATTAAGTTGCTTTAATATTGCTTAATTAGAATTGTACTTTTTATAACTAAATACAATTTTATTAATGCTTTTCGAGAACATTTATAGATGTATCTCTAATTATTAAAGCTAAATTTAGGCTAATAAGAAAAAACAGGTATACTAACCTGTCAATCAAAGATAGGTGTCAGAATCCCGGTTTTTTACCGGGTTTTCAGATATCACAAATTATTTAGTAATACTAGATATTATGGCTAGACTATTTCATCTGTATAATTAAACGTAGTCTGGTTAATTCTAATTCTAATGCCAAGTTAGTTTTACGTAAAGCTGTAATTTCATCTTTTAATTTATCAATTTGATTAATTTCTTCAAAAGTTTGATTAAATGCTGTACGTCTATTTTCTAAGCTAAACCATCGCTGATAAGTCTTAGTATGTTCTTCAACTGTATGACCTAAATTATCAGCAGCAGCTTTAATCGGGACTCCTTGTAATTGTGCCCTAATAGCGCAAGCATGGCGTAAATCGTAGGGTACGAAGGGTATTTTAGTAGATGAGAAATATTTGGATATAGTGCTGACTTTATCAGTAAGCTGTCTTTCATCTTTCCATATAGAAAATGATTTTAATGCTTCATATCCTTCAAAATCATTTTTTAAATCGAAAAGTTCAATCCACTCGGGTACAAATGGAAAAACTTCTCTATATCCAGTTTTATTTGATTCATGAACTTTAAAAGTATTATAATTATTTTCGGATGAGATTAACCAATCTAAATCTGGATGATTGACTATTTCTCTCGGACGCAAACCATAAATTGCTAATAGTTTATAGATAAACTTCATAGCTCTATTTTTAGGAATTGTCTTACTACCGTATCTTGATATTGTCTTTATTCTTTCATCAAATAATAAAATTGATTTAGCTATTACGCTGTCGCTAGGTATATCTCTTTTTTTTGGTTTTTGCTTTAACTTCAAATTATTAAAATTAGCTTCAATCTGTAATTCTTGACAAATAAAATCAACAGCCCTAATAGTCTTATTCCGGGTATATGGTTCTTGCGTTGATAATATTCTTTTCTCTAAAGTTTCAGTATTTATTCTTTCATCACCCATCAAGGCTTTATGAAATGAGTATCTCAAACTATGGAAAGTATGCTCGCTTTTTAAAGTTTTCTTTCTTTTACTAAAATATCTATTTTCTAATTGATTATAAAATTCTTCATAAGTAATATTGCTATTTTTTAAAGCTTGTTGTCCCAAATACTTATTACTCCAATTAAACATCTGACGAGCAATTAATTTACCTAATTCACAAGCTTCTTCTTCCGCTGTTTTTAACCCATCAAAACTAGCCGGTATCCCCAAACTTATTTTGTATTGCTTCTTATCTTTACCTTGCTTGTGAGTATCACCAGGTTTGAGTGGAAGTGTTGCGACTAATTGTATTGCTCCCCCTGTAGCAATCAAAGTGACTTTAGTTTTACTCGCTTTTAGTCTTTGATTAACTTTGAGCAATTCCTCTGCAAATTTCATATCAAAATGTTTTTTTGTTTCGTCTGAGATATTCTTCATACCTCTATAAGTCCCATCAGAAGTGCTAGGAACTTCAAAATATTTGAAAACTTTATCCTGTATATCTTTCACTATTTTGGTTAAATATTGCTTAAAAAACAGAATGTTCTACTTGAACTAACATTTATTAAAATATGTTCTTAGCAAACATTATAAGCTTTTTAATACTTTAAATAAACCATAGTTCCAAGGCAGCCAAGGTTGTGTTGCTTACTTCCGATTCGACTTAAATTATTAAAAACTTTTACAAACAAAGTATTAAGAACTAGTATATAATTTATCACTACTATCTCACTAACATTAATAGCTAGATATATATAATAATCAATGAAATCAACAAAAAAATAATAATGACTACACTAATTTTTACCTAATTATATAATTTAAATTATTTAGCTTAAAATGAACATAAACAAAAGAAAAGTAGGCTTAAAATACCTACTTGCAAAAAAGGGATAAAGTTAAATCAAAATAATTACATCATCTTAGGAAAATTGCACCTTGCTAATTCAGTTTCTAGTTCGGTGATTCGCTTTTTAAGGTATATATTCTCTGCTTCTAGTTCATCAACCTTAGACATCTGATTAAAAGCTTGATTGAAAGCTTTTCTTCTATTCTCTAAACCGAACCACCTTTGATAAACCTTAGTGTGCATTTGTACAGAATGTCCTAAATTATCAGCAGCCGCTTTAATCGGTACTCCTTGTAAATGTGCCCTAATAGCACAAGCATGACGTAAATCATATGGAGAAAAAGATATACCGCTACTTTTAAAGCTACCCGCTATCTTGTTTACTTTGCTAGATAATTCAATTGCAGTTCCCTTGTTAAAAGAATACTCTTTCAACATTTGTAATGCTGATTGATTTTTTAAATCAAAAAGCTCAATCCATTCAGGTACAAACGGAAAAACTTCTCTGTATCCAGTTTTATTTGATTCATGTACCTTAAAAGTACTATGTTCATTTTCGGGAGATAGTAGCCAATCCAAATTGGGGTTATTTACCGCTTCTCTAGGACGTAAGCCATAAACAGCTAACAAAGCATAAACTGTTTTATACTTAACCCAATTATTCTCATATTTTTTTTGACCTCTGACTTTTTCATTAAAATGTTTTTCAAAAAAGAGTATTCCTCCTTCAATTTCTTTATCGGTAGGTATTAATCTTTGTTGAGGTTTTATATTAGGTATCAAATCGGATAAATTCGCTTCAATTCCTAATGAGTTAAGTACTATTTTACCCAAAGTAACTATTGTCCTTTTAGATGCATCATATGGGACTTTCTTGATTTTATCTCTAACTGAAAATTCTGTAATTATTTCATTTCCAGAAAAAACTGCTCTGTATCTTCTTTTATAATTAAGTAAAGTTCCTTCACTTTTGATAGTTTTTTTCCTTTCCGAAAAATATCTTTCCTCAAACTGTTGATAAAACTCATTGAAAGTTATGCTTTTTACTTTCTTAGCGTGAACTCCTAAATATTTATCATTCCAAATAAAAGTCTTACGAGCAATTAATTTACCAAGTTCCTGTGCTTCTTCTTCAGCGGTTTTTAAACCATCGAAATTCGCTGGAATACCTAACGATATAGTGTACTGTTTCTTATCTTTACCTTTTAAGTGACTATCACCGGGTTTCAATGGAAGGGTAGCCCGTAACTGAATAGTTCCACTTCTAGATTCTATACTTACTTTTGTTTTACTAGCTTTCAATCGTTGATTGATTTCTATTATTTCTTGCTCTAACTTAGCTTGTACGTGTTTACGAGTCTCAATCACGTGTTTTTTGAGTCCTAAATAACTACCGTCAGTAGTTGCTGGAGGTTCAAAATCTTCAAAAACCTTTCCCTGTATATCTTCCATTTTTTACACTAAAAGTACGCTAAATTATTTTCAGTTCACTACGAACAAGTAAACAATTCAAAACTTCTCTATATAAACAATTTAGGGTAAATTTTATCTTCAAGACAAGTGGAATACTTCCGTACCCACTTAACCCGTCACTTCAAAGAGCCTTTCTCTGCTGTTTCTTCTTCAATGACTGAAGATGCTGCGGTATTCGGTGGTTTGAAGAACATGATTGATGGCTTGACCAATGCTTACAAGCTATACAGTCCTAAAATGATTGCGGTTTCCACTACCTGTATGGCTGAGGTAATCGGTGATGACTTGGGTTCATTTATCGGTAATGCTAAAAACGAAGGTGGTATTCCCGAAGATTTACCCGTACCTTTCGCTCACACTCCTAGTTTCGTAGGCTCTCATATTACCGGTTACGATAATATGATGAAAGGTATTCTTTCTAACCTAACTCAAGGTAAGAAGAAAGATACAACCAATGGCAAAATCAATATTATCCCTGGTTTTGATACCTACGTAGGTAATTTACGCGAAGTTAAGCGTATGGCAAATTTGATGGGTATTGACTATACCTTATTAGCTGACAACTCCGATTATGTTGATGCACCTAACGATGGTAAATTCAACATGTATCCTAAGGGTACAAAATTGGAAGATGCTGCTGATTCTTGCAACGCTGAAGCTACACTTTGCTTGCAAGCACATTCTACTCCTAAGACTCGCGAATATATTCAGAAAGAGTGGAAGCAACCTACATCAGTTGTTCGCCCTTGGGGTATTCGCGGAACTGATGAGTTCTTAATGAAACTCAGCGAATTAACTGGTAAGCCCATTCCTCAAGAGTTAGAAGAAGAGCGCGGTCGTGCTGTTGACGCTATGACTGACTCCCACGCTTGGTTACACGGTAAGCGCTTTGCTATCTACGGTGACCCCGATTTAGTATACGGTATGACCAGTTTCTTGATGGAACTAGGTGCAGAACCCGTTCACGTTTTGGTTCACAACTCTAACAATGAGTTTAAAGCTGAAATCCAAGAGTTATGCTCTAGCAATGATTACGGTAAAGGTGCAACCTTCTGGCCTGGTAAAGACTTGTGGCACATGCGTTCTCTAATGTGCTAGCTATCAAGCCAAAAGTTGGTAATTGTTAATGAGATTTATTCGAGATTCAAATCAGATTTGCAGCACAATGAGAGGTAGATGAGACACATTGTTTCTACTCCCTGCTACCTTAAATAAAAACCCAGCTTTTTGAAAAAACCGGGTTCCTGAATTATTTGAATTTTTGTACGTATTAAACAATAACTATATATTTAACGCGAAATTAAAATCTTAATTCTATATTATGCGTATCATGCTGTTTTTTGATTGGATATAGTTTGCTTTGATGTACTGATTCTGGTAGATACTGAAGTGTCTTTTTTTATATCTTGCTGTAAAGCTTGTCGTTGTTCAAATTCTAATACAGTACGACAGATTAATTGAGCTAAAGTTTCTGTTGTTGACATGATTATGAAACGATTATCAATAACTATGATAATTAGCAGCAATCTAGATTCTGTTAATAGCGAACTTTTGAATATTTAGGTTTGTATACTTACACTTTATCTTGATTTTTTATGCCTATTCTGCTATGCCATAATTCGTAAATAGAAACAATAGGTAACGATAAATATTATCAAATCAGCTTGATAAACAAAAAATATCCCTAAAGTCAAAACATACTCCGGGATAATTGGCAAACTATAGATTATATTTATGAATAATTTAACAATTTTATAAATTTGTTGAGCAGCGCGCCTGTTAAAAAGCTATAAATTATTACTCTCTTCTACGGTCAAAGATTCATAGATAGTAGATTCTTCTATTGAATTCTTATTAGCGTTAGCTAAATTCGGTATCAAAAGTAGTATTAACACACCAACCATAATTGATAACCTGATTCTAAATTCTTTCATTGTAATAACCTTATTCTTATTATTAGTGCTTATTTTTTTTAATTTGATTGCAATAAGACTTATCAGTTAAGCAAAACTATTTAAAATTTATTAATTTGAGCCATGATTCTGATTCTATTGGTAGATGTTACACAGAATAATCTGTAATTTATAAAAAACATGAATATTTACAACTGCAAACAGTAATATCTACAAAGTTATATTAATGTTTTAGTCTTATTATCTTTATATCTTTATTATAATTAAAAATTCATCTTCAAATATTTAATTAATCTGAATAATCATTAAAATTTTGTTGAAGAGAAAATGAATAAATACCTCTTCATGAAAACACTAATAAAAGTAATTTACATAGCGAATAAATACGCAAGTATTTTGATTTTTTATGACAATTTATAGATTTAGATGAATGCTTTGAGTTAATTAAAATAGTGCTTATAAGTAATTAAACGGGTATGAGATAAAATTATGATTACTATCTTTATTAAAATATCTTGTTCCCACAGCCAACAAATAAATCTATTTTCATTTTCTACTCCCTACTCCTATCTTTGATTTATCCCCTTTCATCGTCTTGTAGATAAAATTAATACATGCTTACATTTACGGTCGTTTGGCTAGGGTAGTTTTTGTTTTCAGGAATATTACTACAGGATTATAAATGTCAACTACTAAAAAACAGATAATATATTTATCTAAGTATGAAATAGCTACTTTATATATCTGTAACCAATGGTAGATATGTAAAGTAGCTAAGTGATGGGAAGGTATTGTGTACATTTAAGTAGCTAAACATAATTAGTTACACAGTTTTATTCTAGGTGAAACGGTCTAAGGCTATTGCAGCGTCTCCTCCAAGAGATAGCAACCGCTGATTATTGATTGCTGATATAAATTTTCTATAGACTCGTCTTTGCTGCTTATCGGAAGCGTAAAAGCTTAACTAAATAAGCCAAAATGGGGCAATAAAGGATTAAACTACCCTGATATTGCAGATATCCTTGATATTATTTGATTTAAAAACAGATGCTTGTTGTTTGGCTAGTTAAACAACAAGCATCTGTAGCGGTTTTGATTAAATCTGGACGAACAAAAGAACAAAAAGTAATTCGACCTCTATATTTTATCTGTCTCGTAGAAAAATATCTTAAAACTGCATAACCGACTAGTGGAAGTTCCCATAAATATATATAACGCTTGAAATTCAGTACAATTTAGTTCGTGCTTTGTGATGAGCGTACAAAAACCAACAGTAAATAGTTAACTTTTGTGAAATAAACGAATAATGGTGTTTTTAATTTCAGTAAATATAAATAAAGCAGATATTTAAATGCTCTTATGGTAGAAATTTATGTTTTTAGAAAAACCTATGCTTGTGAAAAAACGTAGAGATTTGATTGATAAATTTTCTAGTTTTATCTGTTTTACAGCCAACAATCATCAAATCCAACTTAGTTGGAAAATTGATGCACGGCTAGAAAATAATATGAAATTAAAATTGGCAGCAGATTCAGAAGCTAAGGAAAGTTTTTGGGCACAGTATTTTCTCAAAGTGCTATTAACTAAAGACCGGCCAGGTAACTTAGAATATAATTTTTCTATAGCAAAAAAACATTTTTCTGCATATTTACAAGAAGCCTGTTTTAAAGCAGCAAGGGACATACAATATGAATTTAAATATATCAAGCATAAATACTCCTTGGAAGAATTTTTTCAAATAGCAAATCTTGCAGCAAATTCACCCACAAAATATTTTAAAAGCTTCAATTTTGAGCGAAACCAAATTAATATAGAAGCCTATGCAATTACGGCTTTTAAGAGATTTATCCGCAATCAAATATATCGACAAGATTTAGAAGCAAGGAGAACAAGATTTTCCGGTTATGGTTTGTTGAAAGATTTGAGTGCTGGGGAATTAAATGATGCTTTATTAGCGCAAAACTTTTACACTCACCAAATTATTCATCATCGCTTAGCTTGGCAGTGCTTTTGCGAAATGTTTCGGGTTTTACCTAATCACAGTGGCTCGCGAAGCATAGCAGAAAATGAATTGAAGTCAATTACAGATTATTATAATCAACGATGCAGCCAACTTAATCTTGATAGTTTACCTGCAACAAATATTGTAATTCAAGAAATGCTTTTAACTTGTATAAATGCAGCGAAAAATTATCGCAACAAGCAATATTTATATTTTGAGGAAGATTATTTTGGTGCATTCGACCCAGCACCTTCTAAATGGGATGTCTTAATACAGCAAGAAGAATCTCAACAGCTAAAAGTTATTCTTGATAAGTTATTCATTAATATGCCAGAACAATGTCAAATAATGTTCAAATTATGGCAGGGATTAAATTTAACTCAAACAGAAATAGCCCACCTTCTTAAGTCTAAATACTCGGGTTTACAAAAACAGTATCAAGTAGCCCGTCAGATAAAAAAATATAACAGAGATATTTTAAAAAAATTTGCCTCAGAATGGAATCAAAATAATCCTGAGATATATATTAATAATGAAAAAGATATTGAAAGAATTAAATCTGCTTTTGACAAGTACTTTCACATCTATTGTCAACAGTTGATTTTTCCTCTATTGGATAAAGTTTTTGAAGAATTTGAAGATGAAAATAAAGAAAATATATTAATGATTCAATTAGAAACTGATTATATAAAAGACTTCAATGAATTACCAAAAATTATCACCAGATTCTTAGAAAATTTCAAATACTATATGGAAAGGACTATGCATTTAGAACAAGATTCTCTTTCTATCGCAAACAATAAGTTAGCTGATGTTATGAATCAATGGATACGTATTAAACAAGGGTAATTTTCATGTTAAATAATAGTAAAATGTTAGATTTTGATGAATTAATAGAAATTAACCCCGAACATTTATGGATGGAGTTTTCTATTCAAGAACGGGAAGCAGCTTGGAATCAAACGGTAGGTCATAATTACCAAAATGATAGTGTTACCTACAGAGCTTTTTTGAATCGTTTATGTTTAAATACTTTCGTTAAATGGTTAGAAGAGGAACCAGAATTACTGACAAAATTCCAAATACCAATACCATCTAATAATTTAGATAGTCAATGGAAATTTGTAAATGGAATTGATTTTAATCTTAATTTTAATTCTAATCATGCTCGATTGGTTTTAATTCCAAGCGAGCAAAGTCTTCCAACTGAGTTTCGCATCCCGCAAGAATGGGTTGATATTCCTAATTGGGCTGCTAATTATTATCTAGCGGTACAGTTAAATATTGAAGAAGGTTGGTTAAGGGTATGGGGATTTATAAGCCACGAACAAGTTCGACAGAAAGGACAATATGATTCAATTGATAGAACTTATTGTGTAGAAAATCGCGATTTGATTGCCGATATTGATGTCATGTGGCTAGCAGGAGAAATGTGTCCTCTTTATAAACCACAAACAAAATTATTACCAAGTTTATCTGAGGTTGAAGCCAAAGAAATTATAGATAAATTAACCGATTCAAATGCTTATTCACCTCGTTTACATGTTAAATTTGCTGAATGGGGAGCGATATTAGCATCGGAAAAATACCGTTCTATTTTGTACAACCAGAGAACCAAAAATTGGCAAGTTAATCTCATGGAAAATACACAAAAGGCAGTAAAAAATTTAAGTTTGTGGTTTGAAAATATTTTTGATGGAGGTTTTCGTCCTGTTGATGATTTATTCAACTTGAGTGATACAGCAGCTCTTAAATTTAGGAGTGATTCTGTTTTAAATGAGGTTTATGTTAAAGGAGCTAAACTGATTGATTTAGGAATGCAGTTAGAAAGTAATTCTGTAGCTTTATTAATTGGTTTGTCACCCCAGATTGATAATAAGGTTGGTGTTCGAGTACAGCTTTATCCCGCTTCTGGAGAGACATATTTACCAGATAGCATTCAGTTAGCTTTGCTTTCGGAATCTGGAACTACTTTACAATCTGTTGAATCTAGAAGTTACGATAATTATATTCAATTGAAACGATTCAAGCTACCATTGGGCAAAAATTTTAGCATTCAAGTAGCTCATAATGAAATCAAGATAAAAGAGGACTTTGT
>ERZ1740070.1719-NODE-1719-length-13354-cov-6.124746_pt1 | contig 13354 bp, 11 predicted proteins | sample MGYA00581734_ERZ1740070 | MGnify/ENA primary metagenome ERZ1740070 (study PRJEB43018, sample SAMN04849744) | marine metagenome | isolation source: floating plastic debris | place: Pacific Ocean | collected 2008-09-01 | study: EMG produced TPA metagenomics...
GAATGGTAATCCCTCGTTCCCGTTCCAAATCGTTGGAGTCTAGTACGCAAGTAGGCACGGTTTCGTTGTCGCGGAAGATTCCGGACTGCTCTAGCAGGGAGTCAACGAGGGTGGTTTTGCCGTGGTCTACATGGGCGATGATAGCGACGTTGCGAATGGGAAGGCTCATAGGGAGTCTCAGAAGTGATCCAAAGGGGTTAGCTGAACTAGTCAATCGAGGGGAAAGCCCGTTGAACTCTAAGGATCAATGAGCATTACACCCCTGCAACAAAGATTTACTAATTGTAACGTATGGCCTCGTGACCAGGGGCCATACGTTTAGCTAATTTAGTCGGGGCATAGAATAAATTCTGTTTGTGCGATTACACAAATCAGTCAAAGCCTTACGCACCAGCTAAAAAGCTTCCTGCGGAGAGGGCTCACGTATAAAACGTCAGAGAAAAATAATCAGACTGCATGCTGACTAAGCCGTCGGCTGAAACACAAACAGTTAGCCCTCTATTACTTACTCTTTGTCGATTTTTTTGAGGCCTGCTGCTGACGTGCTCTGTGTAGGCTTTGGCAGCTCAGCTCCACAGCGGCGGCAAAACTGAGCATCTGTTTCGTGCCCCAGCAGCCCACAGCTTTCACAGGTCACACGCACCGAGTTCTGCACCTTCGTAAACTGTTGAATAAAGTTGCCGACCTGGGTGGGAATCAGCGCGATGCCTGTGAGAATCATGGCGATGGTGAGGCCACGTCCGGCTTCTGTGACCGGGGTGATGTCGCCAAATCCAACGGTGGTCATCGTCACCACTGCGAAATAAACCGCGTCTAAAAAGGTGGAAAAGTTTTCACCATTGGTGACGTGCTCGGCCTGATAAATCGCGCCGGAGTAAATGAAGATGATGGAAAACAGCGTGAACAGGATACGGCCAAAAATTAGCCCTTCGTAGCCGCTGAGCTGTCCGAACCAGGTCTTTTGCTCAAAGAATCGGGCTAGGCGGAGAATACGCAGCCAGCGAATGAGACGAAGAAATCGAATATCGAACGCGCCAAGCAAAAAAGGCAGAATGGCCAACAGGTCAATCAAGCCATAGATGCTGAAGATAAATCGCAGTCGACGCCTTGCGGACCACAGCCGCACAAAGTATTCAACTGTAAAAAGTGCGAGGATGACTTGATCGGCAATATTGACGGCTAGACGAGCAGACTCCGGTAAAGAGTAGGTTTGGATGGCAAAGAGAGCCGCAGACAAGAGGATGAGGATTGCAATCGCACCATTCACAATCACCCCATGTTCCGAATCATCCTCATCTACTGCCTGCCTCACCCGATCTCGTCGGGTCAGCTCTGGTAAAGCCCGCTCTGGTAAAGTCTGCTCTCGTAAAGTCATGTAGCGAGTCTATCTAATAATTTTTCTCAGACGATAAAATCACTAAGTTCACTATAGAAAGTCTGTTAGGGAAAGTTCGGTGCCCCATTAAATTGGTTCTTCCGAAATGGTTATTCCGACGCTGTGCCGCAACTGTTAAAGCCAGAACGCCTACAGATCTTCTTGTCTTCATCATTTTCCGCGTCGCACGGAAATGAGCAAACCTACATGGCTTTTATTCAAACATCCGATACACTCACGGTGGCATCTTTTTTTGCTCCTCATCCTGCCGAAGCGCCAGGTCCAGCACCTAAGCAAGCTGCTAATAACGGTCCTGACACCGCACTCAATGGCAATAGCTCACCCGAGACCGGCTCAGCACCTCACTATCTCAAGCTGCCGCCGCTACCGGTTAAGCGCCCACTCTTGATGGTGGGTCACGGCACGCGCAATCCCAAAGGCCGTCAAGACCTCATCGACTTTGGCAATATCTATCATCAGCTAGATCCTTCTCGCCCCGTCATTCCCTGCTTTTTAGAACTCACAGGCCCGAGTATTCAAGACGGTGTCGACCAGTGCATTGAGCAAGGCTACACGGATATTTCTGTGCTGCCCATTTTGCTCTTCGCCGCCCGCCACAACAAATTTGACGTTACGGGCGAACTCGACAGGGCCAAAGCCCGCCACGCCAAAACCACACCCGAACTCACCTTTCACTACGGTCGGCACTTTGGCATCACCCCTGCCATTCTCGGCTTATGGAAGGCCCGACTAGATCAGCTCGATGCGGCTGAGCACAATCCTCAGGGCACTGCCCGCGAAGAGACTACTTTGCTATTCATCGGTCGAGGCTCTAGCGACCCAGATGCCAATGGTGACGTGTACAAGCTGGCTCGTATGGTGTGGGAAGGCAGCGGCTATCACACCGTAGAGACCTGCTTTATTGGGATTACCCACCCCAGGCTAGAGGAAGGCTTTCGGCGATCGCGTCTCTACAATCCCAAGCGCATCATCGTGTTGCCCTACTTCATGTTTACCGGCGTGCTGATGGAGAAAATTGGTGCGATCGCAGCCCAACAGCAACTCGCCCATCCTGCCGCCGAAATCGTCACCCTTCCCGAAATGGGCATCCACCCCCAGCTATTGAAGGTACTCCGCGATCGAGAAATCGAAACTCAGCTTGGCACCGTCGCCATGAACTGTGAAGCTTGCAAATTTCGCCTAGCTGCTAAAGGCGACGAAGCGTCTCACGGTCACCATCATGAGCATGCGCCCTCAGACCCCTACGCCGAACCTAAGAAATACCATCAGCGTATTTGGCAAGTCCCCTAGCCTCGGTGTTCTAATAATTATGGGGAGGCCTTACTCCCCCGCTTCCTTACTTCCCTGCGCCCTCTTCCCATGACCATTCCCACCTTCAACGTCGGCGATCGCATCCGTCTCCACACCCGTCCTCCGTACCTCAAGAGCGCCGAACCTATGCCTATGCTACGTCCACCCGATTTAGTCGATGTTGGGGAAGAAGGCACCGTCCTATCTCGTAAGCCCGGCGGCTATCTTGGTGTCCGTTTCAGCCGAGGCTCATTCTTAGTTGACACTCAATATATAGAAGCCGTAGAAGACGCTGACACCAGCTCAGAAGAATAAAAAGTTTTTTACGATACCGTTCGCCTCATGTGCTACATTTAATTACCGTGCGGGACGCGCAAAGAGCCCGCGCTTGCTGTGTGTAGAGCCTTTCACCACTTATGGCTTTATCCACTCACACCGTAAAAAAATGGGGGTCGCTAGCTCAGTGGTAGAGCATTCGGCTTTTAACCGACTGGTCCTGGGTTCGAATCCCAGGCGACCCACTTTTTTAAGAAAACGCTCCCTCAGAGTTCTCTGAAGGAGCGTTTTTTGTTATGGGTTTCTTTGTTGGCTGCTTTGCTGAGTGCTTCAAAATATAATCTCCGAGAAAAGAAAAAAGGCCACCAGGTCTGAAATGACAGTCGCCGCCTTTCGCTGCGGGGATCACCCCTTCAGGCCTGCCCTGTAGCCCACCTTACAAAGCAGCCGGTTGAGCAAAACAAATCGTCACAGGGCAATGTTTTGGCCTAAGATAAAAATGATAAGAACCTACACCTATCGCAACTTTAGGTAACACTTCAGAACAGCGGATAGGTCGGCAAGGTGGGTTACCATCTCGCAGAAAAATATTAGGAGGATATGGAATGGCGCTTGTACCTATGAGGCTCATGCTCGATCATGCAGCTGAAAACGGTTACGGGATTCCTGCGTTTAACGTAAACAACTTGGAGCAGATTCTTGCAATTATGCAGGCTGCTGATGAGACCGATAGCCCAGTGATTTTGCAAGCGTCTCGCGGTGCACGCAAGTACGCTGGTGAGCACTTTTTGCGTCACTTGGTAATGGCCGCTGTAGAAAGCTATCCTCATATTCCTGTTGTTATGCACCAGGACCACGGTAATGGCCCTGCGACTTGCTACTCTGCAATCCGCAACGGCTTTACTTCCGTAATGATGGACGGCTCCCTCGAAGAAGATGCTAAGACCCCTGCAAGCTTTGAGTACAACGTAGCTGTGACTCGTAAAGTTGTAGACGTTGCTCACGCAATTGGTGCCAGTGTAGAAGGTGAGCTAGGCTGCCTAGGCTCATTGGAAACTGGTCAAGGTGAAGCAGAAGACGGCCACGGTTTTGAAGGTAAGCTCGACAAAGACCAGCTACTGACTGACCCTGAAGAAGCGGCTCAGTTTGTAGAAGCGACTCAGGTAGATGCCCTTGCGGTTGCTATCGGTACTAGCCACGGCGCGTACAAGTTTACTCGCAAGCCTACAGGCGAGATTCTCGCCATCGACAGGATTGCAGAAATTCACAAGCGTCTGCCAAATACTCACCTCGTGATGCACGGCTCTTCTTCTGTTCCTCAGAAGTGGCTTGAGATGATCAACGCTCACGGTGGCGCGATTCCTGAAACTTACGGCGTCCCCGTCGAAGAGATTCAGAAAGGTATCAAGAACGGCGTTCGCAAAGTGAACATCGATACTGACAATCGTTTGGCAATCACTGCGGCTATTCGTGAAGCGGCTGAGGCGGATCCTAAGAACTTCGACCCTCGTCACTTCCTCAAGCCTTCTATCAAGTACATGAAGATGGTTTGTACTGACCGCTACGAGAAGTTCGGCGCAGCTGGCCAAGCTTCCAAGATTAAGCAGGTTGGCGTTGAAATCTTTGCTGACAAGTACGCTGCTGGCGAACTTGATGCAAAAGTTAAGACAGCTGCTGCTGTTTAAGTCTCACTCTGGTTGATTTTCGTAATTGAATGAGTGACTTGTGTATCCCCAGGAGAGTTTTCTCCTGGGGATACGCTTTTGAGGAATATATAGCTTTGGCCACTTAGCTCACTACATTAGTAACCGCTGAAACCGTTTATTATTGCGGGCTAAATGGCGCGCAAGCGTACGGATGCATTCGTACGCTTGCTATATTTTCCGCGTTGGCTTTTAGAATCTGTATTTTCTCAAATTAAACAACAAGCTTTCAATATGCTTTCTATGCCTCCAAGAAAATATTTACCGCATGTGATCAGGGCGATCGCTTCTAGCTACCTCATCCGCCAAACGGCAGGTTCTGAAAGAGTCGGTGGGCTAGAAGTGAGCGTGAAACTGTTGTCTGAGCCAGTAGGTAAGATTCGGGTGAAAGGGACTTTTATGGGCTCAGATGAAGTATGGGAAAGCATGGGCAATATTGGGACAGAGGCCACCAATGGCATTGTTGCGTATGCAAAAGAACGCAGCAGTATTCGCCTGGAATACTGGGATATTGAACTCAGCCGATTTTTATTTCACCCCGTAGATTCTAGAGACTCAATTTACTTTTTTGCCGCTCAAAATGCTTTTAGAGCAGCTTTATAGCGTTTCTCGGATGCATTCGAGGAGCGCGAGTCGCTTGCCCCGTTGTCATATAAGGATTCCAGCCTGAAAACTGTACCTTAGGCAAGTGACAAACGCTATAGATGCCTGTCATCAGTCTTTTCAGCAAACTACGGTGCCTCACAAATGTAATGAGTGAAGCGATAAGAACCTGTTGTTCCTCGATTATCAGGTGGTTGGCTGCACTGTATGTCATCCAATTCCGGTGACATGTTTAGCAGCCACAGGTCAAATGGACGGGGCATTGTTTTAAGGTTTTCACCCAGCTGAGTCTTTGTGTCATCTTGGGTCGCTTTGTCTTTCACCAAGATTGTGAATTTAGGGTCACCTTGCCACGCATCAGTACCGATGCCAGCGTCTAGCTGCCGCTGTGCTTCCCATGCTACTGATACAATTTCATTGCCAATGACGCTAGGCTGATCGCCTACAACCGCTTCAATGCCAACAACCACAGGGTAGGTCGAAGTCTCTTGAATTCGATTGATAAACCGATCGGCCTCATAAAACTTGAGGTGGGTAAGGTCATGGTTAATCACCTGTGCTCCCAGAAATCCAACTGCTATGACGGTCGCGACAAAAGCCCGCCCGCCGATCAGCCGTTTGCTAAAAGGGAGCTTAACCTGGCTAAACCTGTGCCAAAAAGGTGCTAATCCTACGCCTGCCAACATCACGGTGCCTGGAAAATAAACAAAAGCATATCGATGCCCCCGCGTAATATCGAATCCGACAACGTAGCAAATCAGGAAAAAGAGCACATTGCCCATCACAAAAAAGCCGCCAACGGTCAAGAGACCAGGCTTTAGCGATGGCTGAGCCCATGATTGCTGAAGGCCACGCTTTATAGCCCGCAACATCCACGGTGTGTACAACAAAACTGCTAAGAGTGTCGTGATAACAATAGCCGTGACCCGCTGCCAGCCAAAGCCACTCGTAATTGGGGCAATCAGCGCATATAGCCAACCCACAATTGACTGCACAATGGGGTCAACCCAAAACTTCCAGCTCCTCGTTCCAGCCTTGATATAGGTGGTTTGCGGGCTACCGTAAAAGTTCAGCAAAATTGGTAGCCAGACCAAAGCACCGGCCAAAGAACCCAACGCCGACACGTACACTTTGACCCAAGGTGCCTGTCGCCAGCGATTTGTTGTTGTTCTCTTTGTTGTTTTATTTTTTATTGTGGATTGCCGCACCAGCATTATCAGCAGCACCAGCCCTTCTGCGAAGATGCCAATGCCACAAAAGTAATGCACTGCAATGCTCAGTGTGTTGATCACAACCCAGGCTACAACTGTGAGCCAAGTAAACGATTTACTAGGCGATTTGTTGACAGAAAGATCTGATGGTGGCCACACCGCCCTCACCGCTAACGCAAAGCAACACAAGGAAGCAATGGTCATCAAAATGGCGAGCGTGTAGTGGCGAGCTTCCTGGGAGAGAAAAACGCTGTAGGGCGATACGGCCATAACCGCTGCGCACACCAACCCGATTGAGCGTGCTTTGTCTGCTGCCTGAGTCTGTAGGCCTTGCTCATCTCGAAAGCTCAACCAGCCTAAAAGGTACGTCGCTGGTACTGCTAGCGCGCCAAAGAACGCCGGTAAAGCCCTAGCCGCCCAAAGCGAGGCGTAGCCGTCAGAACCGCCTTTTATGGCGCTAAAAAGCTGCATCCACCAGTGAGCTACAACAAAGTAGGCAGGTGGATGATTGTTCTCTTGAAGTAGGTAGTTGGCTGCATCGATTGCGGTGGCGTCAGGCCGTAGACGGAGCCCTACCAGAATTTGATTTAGGTCTATAACTTCGTTCGTGGGGATAAAGCGGGATGAATTGCCCAAGCTGAACATGACTGTGGAGACTTCGTCCATCCAGGCGGGTTTGCTCGCTAGGTTTGTAAAGCGAATGAGGAGGGCGATCGCAAACCAAAACGCCAACCATCCCAGCACCGACCGCGAGGTGAAAATCCCTTCCTCTTCTATCGCTACAGGCGAAGAACCGTTCGTCTCAGGCTTTAGCGCATCGTCTAAGCCATGCTCTCCCTGGGTTGTATCATCCAAGCTAGTCATTTCCTTCCCGCGTCCTCTAGAGCGATCTCCGCATTTTCACGCGGCCAACTGTACTCCATGATATATTTCAGCCCCGACAATTCTCGCGAATACTAGGACACTGATTGAATCTAGGAAATAGGCCAGAAATAGGTCAATTAATCGACAAACACCGCAGAAACCACAGGACCCGTAGGGGCTCAGCACCGCTGTGCCCAATGCAGAAATTGATATAAATGCAGAAATGAACGTAAACGCAGAAATGAATATCAGAGGCTATCTGCCCTTACAAAAATCAGCAGACGAAGAACCGATAAGGTGAGCGAGCCCAAGAAGACAAACATCAGCGTGCAGCTGATACCCCCTCGCCACCATCGTTTTTTGGCCAGGTTCCAAATAGTAGAGCCAAGGAAAAAGCCAAAGAACAAAGGAAGCGTCGTCAGGATCAGAGTGCCGAGCGCGATCGCCCCCGATTCAATCAGCCCAGGCAGCGACCACAGCATGGCCGGGCCGATAGTTGCGATCGCACTCAGCAGTAGCCCCAGACAAATCGTGCCTGGCAGCCAGCCACTGTTGAAATATTTTGAAAGCGCACGCTTCAGGCGCATTCCACTACTTTGATGGCGATAGAGCCGCCGCATTCTCATTTTGCGGGTCAGCTGTCGCCGACGAACATTAGCCATAGTTTCAAGCACCCAATTTGAAAATAGGCCATTCTATTTTTCCCACTGGGCTGTGGCTGCAATAGCTCATAAACGAAATGTGTTGATTTAGTTACATATAGCGTGTTGGTTTGATGCGCCCTTTTTCCATCATGCCAGAGAGCGATCGCACATAGCTGTATCGCGTATAGCCTTGCAGACGCGAATTAGAGCGATCTACTCCTTCATTATTCAGAGGTCGTTGGTGCGACCCGGTCGATAGCTGTGCCAAAAGCTACAACGCTAAATGTGGTATTAATCGCCGTTTTCTCTTTAAAGGATCTGTTTGTTGCATCTTTTGATACGTTTGCCTGCGTGATTACCACAGAACTCGATCAACAAATATTAAGGGATTCAATCTACAAACAAAAAAGAAGCGGAAACAACATTGTTTCCGCTTCTTTCTATTCAGACTACGATTCGAGCCAGGCTATCACGTGCAAATTGCTATCGAGCACCTGCCATCGCGGGTACCTTAGCTGTTTTCTGCATCTCAGCCAAAATAGCCGACACATTCGCCTTGGCATCGCCAAAGAGCATCTGCGAATTGTCCATGTAGAACAGTGGGTTGTCTACTCCGGCATAGCCAACAGATAGGCTGCGCTTCATTACCACGACATTTGCCGCGTTCCACACTTCCAACACAGGCATGCCTGCAATGGGGCTAGTCGGATCGTTCAGCGCGCTAGGATTCACGGTGTCGTTCGCGCCAATGACTAGCACCACGTCTGTCTCAGAGAAGTCATCGTTAATTTCGTCCATTTCTAGCACTACGTCATAAGGGACGTTGGCTTCTGCGAGGAGTACGTTCATGTGCCCAGGTAAGCGACCGGCAACCGGATGAATGCCAAAGCGGACGTTGACACCGCGATCGCGCAAAATCTTTGTGATATCGGCAACCGCGTGCTGCGCCTGCGCCACTGCCATGCCATAGCCCGGCGTGATAATTACACTGCTCGCATCGTTCAACAGCTCAACGGTTTCTTCCACAGTCGTTGAAGTCGCGTCGCCGCCTGGTGCAGTACTGCCACCGCCACTAGCCGCCGCGCCCTGACCAAAGCCACCCAAAATCACACTGATGAAAGACCGATTCATCGCCTCACACATAATGATGCTCAAAATCGCGCCACTGCTGCCAACCAACGCACCCGTCACAATCAGCAGATCGTTCGAGAGCATAAAGCCCGCCGCCGCTGCTGCCCAGCCAGAGTAGCTGTTCAGCATAGAGATGACCACCGGCATATCTGCGCCACCAATGGCTGCAACTAGGTGCATACCGAGCAGACCGGCCAAGCCGCACATGCCGAGTAATGCAGGTAGTCCAGCTGTGCCTTCCGCGCCCATAAATACAAAGCCGAGGGCAACCGTGCCAACGAGCAGACCGATATTTAGCAGATGGCGTCCGGGCAGAGTTAATGGCTTGCTGCTGATAATCGCTTTCAGCTTGCCAAAGGCGATCACCGAGCCAGTAAAGGTCACCGCGCCGATAAACACACCCACGTAGATTTCAATCATGTGAATGGTTTCTTCTGCGCCTACTAACCCAGACTCTGGCTGCAAGTAGTTACCGATGCCAACTAGCACTGCTGCCAATCCGACAAAGCTGTGTAGCACTGCTACCAGCTCAGGCATTTCCGTCATCTCAACGCGAGACGCGAGGAATGCACCAATGACTACGCCGGGCACAATCACCGCAACGAGTGCGCCGTAGTTGGTCACACCAGCACCGAAGGCGGTTGCGCCAATGGCTAAGGCCATCCCAGCCATGCCGTAAAAGTTACCGCGCTTGGCCGTTTCCTGATTTGATAGGCCGCCCAGGCTCAAAATGAACAAGACGATAGCCGCAATATAGGCGACCGTCACTAAATTGTTGGACATGAATTAATTCCTTTGATTGCTGTAGCTGCTTGTTTTTGAGGGGTATTTACTTGCGGAACATTTTGAGCATTCGCTGGGTAACGAGGAAGCCACCGGAGATGTTGATGGTGCCGACTAGGATTGCGATCGCGCCCAACACAGTCGTCGTACTCCACTCACCCGTCAGCTGTAGCAATCCACCAATGATGATGATGCCGCTAATCGCATTGGTCACACTCATCAGTGGCGTGTGCAGCGATGGGCTCACATTCCAAATCACCTGCCAGCCCACAAAGCACGCCAGAATAAACACCGTGAAGTGGGAGAGGAAAGATGGCGGTGCCGATAGGCCCAACGCCACCACGCCACAGAGCAAAGCACTCAACCCTACCCACTTGACGATGGGAGAAGATTCTTTCGTCTCAGCGACTGGCGCAGCGACCTCAACCGGCTTCGCCGGTGCAGCGGGTGCGGGCGGAGCCGCCTTACGAGGTGCAGGCCAAGTCACTTCCCCAGCGTGGGTAATGAGCGCGCCGCGTACCGCTTCGTCTTCAAAGTCGACCTTGTATTCTTCTGAGCCGCCCATATCGCTGAGCAAGTGATATAGGTTGGTGCCATATAGCTGACTGGCCTGGCTGGCCATTCGGCTGGGAAAATCGGTAATACCTACAATCGTGACGCCCTGGTGCGCGTACACCTCATTGGACTTAGTCACCGCGCAGTTTCCGCCCTGCTCAGCGGCCATATCTACAATCACAGAGCCCGGCTTCATCAGCTCTGCGGTTTCTTTGGTGATAAGCAAAGGCGCACGCTTGCCAGGAATCAGCGCAGTCGTAATGATAATATCGACATCTTTCGCCTGCTCCGCAAACAGCTCCATTTCCGCCGCGATAAATTCGGGGCTCATAGTCTTGGCATAGCCACCAGAGCCAGTGCCGTCTTCTTCAAACGTCAGCTCTAGGAACTCGCCGCCTAGGCTTTCCACCTGTTCTTTCACCACAGGCCGCGTATCAAATGCGCGCACAATCGCGCCCAAGCTCTTCGCCGCACCAATCGCTGCTAGGCCCGCTACACCTGCGCCAATCACGAGCACTTTGGCCGGTGGCACCTTCCCCGCTGCGGTAATTTGCCCGGTAAAGAATCGACCAAACTGATTCGCCGCTTCAATCACCGCTCGGTAGCCAGCAATATTCGCCATGGAGCTGAGCGCGTCCATCTTTTGCGCCCGGCTAATGCGAGGAATCGCGTCCATCGCTAACACCGTGGCATGCCGGTTCGACAACCGGTCTACCAGCGCTTGGTTCTGCGCGGGCCAAATAAAGCTAATGAGCGATTTGTCAGCCCCTAGCATGTCAGCTTCGTGCTGGCCGTTGGGATGCGCTTGCGGTGGCTGCACCTTGAGCACCACATCTGCGCGGGCCCATAGCTCGGTTGCTGTATTTACAATTTCGCAGCCTGCTAATTCGTAAGCCTCGTTATTAAAGTTGGCATCCGCTCCGGCTCCATTCTCAATGAGAACGTCAAACCCGAGCTTTTGTAATTTTTTGACGGTGGCAGGCGTTGCCGCTACGCGCCGTTCACCGGGGGCGACTTCTTTGGGAACGCCGATTTTTTTGGACTGTGTGGGCGTGTCTTCGCTGGCCCGCGAACGGTCCTTATCAATTGCCAGAGTCATGGCATCTCCTACTTCTAAACAAGCAAATTTAAACGTTTGGGCAGTTTAAATTTTGACAGAAGAGAAATAGAGTCCCCTTGTCTTCACAACAAAGATTGACGTCTGTTTGGAAAAGTTTTTGAAGGGCTTCGTGACTCTACACACTCCAACAACACACTTGAGAAACCGTCCACCGACAGAAGTCTGTGATCTGCGTGCAGTGTTAGACGTAGTATAAGAAAAGCGGCCTGTTAAGATTTGCAACTGAGGGAAGTCTCCCAACAGTTTCTATCTACAGACAGCTGCCCATCGTCTTTACATCCAGTTTTTAGCCATCCCTTTGGTTTGAGGAGTTATCGCGAATGTCTGCTAAGCGTTCTATGTTTCGGTTGTTGTCAGGGCTAGCCCTTTCTGGCGCGGCAATTGCCACAACGCTATCGACACTACCTGTGCAACCAGGTATGGCACAAACAGGCCAGGGCCTCACAATTTTTGGCGGTGTTGATTCAGAGTTCCGCTTGCCCTACACCCTCAGAAACAACTCACCTCGTAACACGCGCGCGCACTACTTCTTACGGGTCCCCGGCACACGGATGGAAAGGGCTGTTTCTAAGCTCCGCATCAGCTATCCTGAGGCCTTTACCAACCGAAGCGGCTCCTTTGATACTGATCGGATTGAAGTTCGTCGCGGTCGTGGTACAGGTGGTCGTGAGATTGAAGTAGATGAGGTGGTATGGATTCCTGAGTCTAGCCAGCTCGAAATTTACATGGCTGAAGATATTCCGGCTGACACTAGCTTTGTGATCGCTATGTCTGGCATTCGCAACCCTAACCGCTTCGGCATGCATCGCTTTAATCTGCAAGCGGAGTCACGTGGCGAAGTTTTACCCAGATACGTAGGCACCTGGGAATTGTTGGTGGCAGAAGAAGACTAGCCTTTTTGCTTCGTAAATTCTTTCCACTGCCTCGACCGGTTATTGAATCGGTCGAGGCAGTTTTGTTTAGTTCTTTCGGTTTGACCCGGTTGCACAAGCGCCTGTAAGTCGGTAAGATGCAGAATCTGTGCCTGTCTGTTCGTTTTAGCAAAAGATGCGTTTAACCAAAAGACAGCGCCTAACCCATAAAAGAATTTCGCGTCCTTAACGTCAGGCTGATACAAAGCAGGCTAACTAAAGAGACCGTAGCACCAGGAGATTTAACATCATGACGAAGCGTACCCTTGGCGGCACTTCCCGCAAGCGCAAGCGTGTCTCTGGCTTCCGCGCCAGAATGCGTACAAAAAATGGCCGTAATGTAATTAAGGCAAGACGCAGCAAAGGCCGTGCTCGTCTTTCTGTTAGCTAGTTAGCTGTCAGTAGCTGTGGCTCTTCCTCCGCAGAACCGGCTGCGTTCTAATCGTGATTTTGGCAGGGTTCACCGTAAAGGCAAGCGCGCTGCCACTCGGCATTTGGCTGTGAGAGCGCTGAAGTGCAAATCGCCTGTTAGCGCTGGTAAAAAGAAGCTTAGTGGCAGCACTCGCCAAAATAAAGACCAGAATAAAGAAGATAAAAGCGCAGATGGATCTCCGTTTGCGCTTTCGTCGTGTAAAGGTAAGGCTCCAGCTGAGAAGCTAGGGCCGCGATTTGGCGTTTCTATCAGTCGCAAAGTCAGTAAGCGTGCGGTGGTGCGCAATCGTATCAAGCGGCAGCTGAAGGCGATTATTCGCGATCGCTTTATGGCGATAGACCCCGCTTGGCAAATCGTGATTGTGGTAAGACCTCCAGCAGTAGAGTGCAGTTTTGACGACTTTTTGAGAGAATTAGAATATCTGTTACAAAAGT
>ERZ1740070.1720-NODE-1720-length-13346-cov-6.030397_pt1 | contig 13346 bp, 15 predicted proteins | sample MGYA00581734_ERZ1740070 | MGnify/ENA primary metagenome ERZ1740070 (study PRJEB43018, sample SAMN04849744) | marine metagenome | isolation source: floating plastic debris | place: Pacific Ocean | collected 2008-09-01 | study: EMG produced TPA metagenomics...
GGATCAAATCCCCTTTATCACGTCATCTGGATATCGCGCCCGCTGATGCAGGCCACCAAAACCCATGCTGCCAAGGCGATCAAAGCGCGCCAAGGCAAAGAGCCAGCCTGTGATTGCTTTGCGTCAGGAACGGTCGATCCCGTCCAAAAAGCTGCTCGCGCGCCTGCTGATGAAAGGGCAGGGCATCGCGGGCGCTGATAGGCTTTCGCTGGCAGCACCTTTTGCCGGTCTGTCCGATCATATCTTGCTCAAGCGCGTTCAGGACGGCTTTGAAACCGGCGCGCTCGGCACGCTATTGGCGACGCTTGAGGTGGGGCATCTGCGCATCGCAGGCCTTGATCGCAACGACTGTGTGGCAAAGACCGCCGTCGCGGCACGCCTGCGTGGTTACGATGTTGCGCGGCTCACCAAGGCGGTTTTACCCGCAGATCTGGAGGCTGCACCCGTAACGTTCAAACGATTGGCAAAGGCAGGCGTTCCCCTAGGCTGAGGCGGCTTTACTGCGCGCCGCGTGACAAGGCCGCGACGCCGGTGCGGGCCACCTCTTGCAGGCCCAAAGGCCGCATTAGATCGGCAAAGGCGTCGATCTTTTTGGGATCACCGGTGATTTCAAAGACAAAGCTTTCCAGCGTGCTGTCCACGACGTTGGCGCGGAAAATCTCTGCCAGACGCAACGCTTCAATGCGCTTGTCGCCCGTGCCCGCGACCTTGAACATCGCCAGTTCCCGCTCCACCGCGGGGCCTTCGACGGTCAGGTCATGGACCTCATGCACCGACACGATCCGGCCCAGCTGCGCCTTGATCTGCACGATCACTTGCGGCGTCCCCGTCGTCACAATCGTGATCCGCGACAGATGCCCTTCGTGATCCACCTCGGCCACAGTCAGGCTTTCGATGTTGTAGCCGCGCCCCGAGAACAGCCCGATCACACGCGCCAGCACGCCCGGTTCATTCTCGACAATCGCAGCCAGCGTATGCCGTTCCTGCACGTCGCTAAATGTGGGCCGTAGGTTATAGGCAGAATGGCTTGTGGAGCCTTTTTTGATCTTTAGCGCAGACATGTTTCTACCTTAGTTGTTGTTCGTTCAAAAAGTCGCCGTAGTTGGCAGTGAATTCCCGCGCAACCGCCAATGAGGAGGCGGTGACGTCGAGCTTGCGAAGGCGGGCAGGGTAGCGACCTTGCCCAAGACCTGTAATGTCGCTCCGGTAGAGCTTGTTGTCACTTTCCCGGATCAAAAGTGTGTTTGGCCACGTGCATCTTGATGAGATCGGACGGGTTGGGTAGGTCCTGCAAAGCTGCGGATAGTTGCGGCCTGATTGTCGAACCTCCCATGTTCCTCTGACGACCTCTGTTGATGTTGAAGTGGCGCGGTACACCTTTCCATCATCTCGGAAATACTCAACGGCTGTATCGATCTTGTCGATCCGGCCGAAGTTAACCGGTGGATCGATTTCACGATATATAACGCCGTCACTCCCATGGTATTGGTAGATCTTCGAAATCAGGGTTGTATTGGCGTAGACTTTGCGTGCTTTCTCGACGGTGTTGACTTGCTGATAGGCTAGGAGATGGCTGGCGCTCATGGTATTGAGCAAGACCGGCCTGCCGCACCCGGCGCCAAGTAGTGCAAGTGTCAGACACGCGAGGGTGACCGCGCCTTTCGCCATCACACCAGCACCGACCCCTTCGCATCAATCGCGCCTTGGGTTTCTGCCTCGCCCAGAAGCATCTCGTTATGGGCCTTGCCCGACGGGATCATCGGGAAGCAATTCTCGTGCTTTTCAACCAGACAATCGAAGATGACCGGGCCGTCATAGGCCAGCATTTCCTTGATCGCCTCGTCCAGATCATCGGCATTGTCACAAAGGATCCCCTTGGCGCCAAACGCCTCGGCCAGCTTGACGAAATCGGGCAGGGCTTCAGACCAGCTGTGCGAATAGCGCTCGCCATGCAGCAGTTCTTGCCACTGGCGCACCATGCCCAAACGCTCGTTGTTGAGGATGAACTGCTTGACGGGCAGGCGGTATTGAACGGCGGTGCCCATCTCCTGCATGTTCATCAGCCACGAGGCTTCCCCGGCCACGTTAATCACAAGGCTCTCGGGATGCGCCACCTGCACACCGATCGACGCAGGCGTGCCGTAACCCATCGTTCCCAGACCGCCCGAGGTCATCCAGCGGTTGGGGTCCTCGAACCCCAGATACTGCGCGGCCCACATCTGGTGCTGCCCCACTTCGGTGGTGATGTAGCGATCATGGCCCTTGGTCAGGGCTTCCAGACGCTCCAACGCATATTGCGGTTTGATGACCTTGCCGGATTGCTTGAACTTCAGGCAATCGACCTTGCGCCATTCGTTGATCTGATCCCACCACTTGGCCAGACCTTCCTTGTTGGTCTTGCGCCCCTTGGCCTTCCAGACCCGCAACACGTCCTCCAGAACATGCGCGATATCGCCCAGGATCGGGACATCCACGCGGATCACCTTGTTGATGGACGAGGGGTCAATGTCGATATGCGCCTTCTTGGACTTCGGGCTAAACGCATCAATGCGCCCCGTAATCCGGTCATCAAACCGCGCGCCGACGTTAATCATCAGATCGCAATCATGCATCGCCATATTGGCTTCATAAAGCCCGTGCATGCCCAGCATCCCCAGCCAGTTCTTGCCCGACGCCGGGTAACAGCCCAACCCCATCAGCGTGGACGTGATCGGAAAATCCGTCGCCGCCACCAGCTCACGCAGCAACTGCGTCGCCGCCAGACCGGAGTTGATGACACCACCGCCAGTATAGAAAACCGGCTTCTTGGCGGTCATCATCAGATCAACCAGCTTTTCGATCTCGGCCATATCGCCTTTGACCTGCGGGTTGTAATGCGTCTGCACCTGCTCAGGCGGCGTGTAGCTGCCATTGGCAAATTGCACGTCCTTCGGAATATCCACCAGCACCGGCCCAGGCCGCCCCGAGGTCGCCACATGGAACGCCTCATGGATCACGCCAGAAAGATTATCCGTCTCCTTCACCAGCCAGTTATGCTTGGTGCAAGGCCGCGTGATGCCGACCGTATCGGCCTCCTGAAACGCGTCCGAGCCGATCATGAACGTGGGCACTTGCCCCGTCAGAACGATGATCGGAATGCTGTCCATCAGCGCATCCGTCAGGCCGGTCACTGCATTGGTCGCACCGGGACCAGATGTTACCAGCACGACACCGGGCTTGCCGGTCGCACGTGCATAGCCTTCAGCGGCATGGGTCGCGCCTTGCTCGTGGCGCACGAGGATATGCTTGATGTCGTTTTGCTGAAAGATCTCGTCATAAATCGGTAGCACAGCGCCGCCGGGATATCCGAATACCGTATCCACACCCTGATCCTTCAGGGCTTGGACAACCATTTTCGCTCCGGTCATTTGACGTGTCATAGCTTTGTGCTCCATCTCTGACGTCATTCTTTTTACACACAAAAAAGCCCCCGAGGATATCGGAGGCGCATGGGGTCCCATTTGGGTGTCCGGTTCACCGGCCCATGCGCTTTTTTCCTACTAGTACGACAATGAAAGGCATCATCAGCTCCTTTGTGTGAGGCGGACATTAGGTTGGGCTTTCTGGGCCGTCAACAGGCAAAGCTCTGAATAATCTGTCGCAGGGTGATTATTTTGCGAAATTTTATATCCCAACCTGCTCCTCGCACATCATAACCGCAAATCTGACCCGCCGATTTGATCCAAATATCCCCGCTGGCGGCACAAAAAATGAAATGCCCCGCAGCGGCGCGAACGCATCAGGCGAGACATCTGCGCCATAATCTCGCGAGACGAAAGCTTGAAAGCGACTAGCGCAGATGCAGTGAAGGACCGTTTCGAGCCCTTGTTGACCGATGCTGCGGCATCGATGAACGACCGCTCCGGTCAAGTTCCTTGCATTTTTTGCATCAGGTAGTATACCCCCCTATGCTATATTATGAGGAACGGTATATGGGTCATCTCAGTCGTGACAACTCCAAATTGATTGCTCGCCTGCGCCGGATCAAAGGTCAGGTTGAAGGCGTCGAACGTGCGTTGGAAGCAGATGCTGGCTGTACTGAGGTGCTGCGTCAGATCGCCTCCATTCGTGGTGCCATGACCGGCCTAACAAACGAAGTCTTTGAAGAACATCTGCGCAACCATGTTGTTGAGGCCGCTGACAACGCCGCGCGGGAGAAAGGTGCCGAAGAGATGATCCAGATATTGAAATCTTATCTCAAATGATGGGCACGGCTGTACCGAAAGGCGGAGGTCTGCGCGAAAGACCAGTTGCACCGTTCGAACATGACCATGTGTTTCTTGGAGCCAATCAGGAGCGCAACGAGCGACGGGTTTGGTTGGTCATCGCCCTGACCGCCAGCATGATGGTCGTGGAGATCACCGCGGGTCACTGGTTTGGCTCGATGGCATTGATCGCAGACGGGTGGCACATGTCCACACATGCGGCGGCTATGCTGATTGCAGTACTTGCATATCGCTTCGCCCGAAAAAACGCGAATAATCGGACCTTCACGTTTGGCACAGGCAAAGTCGGCGATCTTGCAGGGTTTGCCAGTGCCGTGATCCTGGCGCTAATCGCGGTGTTGATCGGGTGGGAGAGCTTTCAAAGGCTTGTTGAGCCCGTTCCGATCAGCTTTGACCAGGCGATTATGGTGGCGGTGATCGGATTGGTCGTGAACCTGCTAAGCGCATGGCTGTTGCGCGATGATCATGATCACCATCATCATGGACACGGGCACCATCACCCTGATCACCACCATGGCCATGAGCAAGACAACAACCTACGAGCGGCATACTTGCATGTATTGGCAGACGCCCTGACATCCGTTCTAGCGATCGTCGCCCTGCTTTTAGGACGGGTCTATGGCTGGTTCTGGGCCGACCCGGTGATGGGTATTGTGGGAGCTCTTGTCATTTCGCGCTGGTCTTGGGGGTTGATTAAAGACGCTGGCGGCGTGCTCCTAGATCGTGTTCCAGATGGTGGGCACATAGAGGCCGAAGTGCGAGAAGTCATCGAAAGCAGTACGGACAGGGTCACCGACCTACATATCTGGCAGGTCGGTCCCGGGCACTACTCGGTTATCGCGGCGATCACCTCAGATGCACCTAGGACGGTCTCTGAATACAAAGCGAAGTTGGATCACATCAAACACGTGTCTCACACCACCGTGGAACTGCATAACGTCGGCCTGGTGGCATAACCCCTCATCGTTTGCAGGGACGCGATGTTCTCAATGTAGCGGCAATTTGCGCAAGCACAGCGAAACGGCGGTTTGTCCGCATTCGCTGAGTTCGTACGAAATACGATGAATGCCCTTGTCTACCAGACCGGCCATTTTGTAACGAGCGCGGCGAAGGTGCCAAGAGAGCACAGAGTGCTGAATGCTGCGCAGCGCACGAATGGCGGCATGCTCTGCTGGCCGCAGAGACGAAGCACTGTGTTTGCGCCTCGTCGCTGCAATCTGTGTTTAGTTCATCGCACCTTGGCCCGTGGGGCGCACCACGATTTCACCCATGCAAACCGCCTCTGATTGGTTCAACGTAAATACAACGGCATCGGCGATGTTCTGGGGTTGCATCGGCTGATAACCGAGGCCCTGGCCAAGCACTTCTAGAACGGCAGGGTCCGTGATGGTGCCAAAAAGCTCAGTTGCAACTGTCCCCGGTGAAATAGTCGTCACACGGATGTTTTGCGCTGCAACCTCCTGCCGCAATCCTTCGCTCAGGACCCTAACACCAGACTTCGTCGCCGAGTAGACACCGAAGGCGGGGCCAGTCTGAAGCCCTGCAATAGAGGCGACATTGATGATGTGGCCCGACTGGCGCTCAATCATTTGGGGCAAAACAGCGTCGATTCCATAGAGAGTACCCTTCAGGTTCACATCGATCATCTTGTCCCAATCATCGACCTTGCGGGACGAATACAGGGATATCGGCATGATCCCCGCGTTGTTGATCAAAACATCGACTTGGCCAAAGGCATCGTTTGCTTGGTTAACCAGCGATAGAACATCGTCTCGTTTCGAGACATCCGTCGCGGTGAACTTTGCGGTTTCACCAAGTTGGGCAGCAAGTTCTTCGAGTTTCTCTGTCCTCCGCCCAGCCATCATGATGTTGAAACCTTGGGCGACCAATGATCGCGATATGGCAGCACCAATCCCACTGGTTGCGCCGGTCACAATTGCTGTCTTTGCCTTCGTCATGTTCATGCCTTTCTGTGTTTGAAGAGAACGACTGATTGCGCATGGCAGTTTGTCATTCAGGCAAGAGATACGAGTTTCTGATTTGCGTAGAAGGTGTATTATTGCAAAATTGATTTGCACATACGGAAAGCAATATCATGCAAGATGCGACAAACTGGGATGATATGAGACTGCTTCTCGCGATTTCGCGAAGGCGCAGTATGTTGGGTGCCGCGCAGGAGCTTGATCTTGCCGTTTCGACTGTGTCGCGGCGGATCACAAAGTTTGAGCAAAGTGTCGGGTCGCCCTTGCTGGAAAGACGGGTCGATGGCTGTTCGCTTACGGATGCTGGAAAACGACTCGCAGTACTTGCAGAAGGGCTGGCCGCCGAGCTTGAACGGGAACATCTGGTCAACCGGGCTAAAACTGGCACGCTTTCAGGCACTGTCCGACTGACATCAGGTGATGGTTTCGTGCCAATCATACTCGAAACGATTGCCAAATTCACAGCGGCACATCCAGATGTCACAATCGAGTATTCGGTTGAACCCGAGTATCGCAATGTCGCGCGCGGTGATGTGGACGTTGCTGTCCGGGTCTCAAACCATGGCGAGCCATCGCTGATCTACAAGAAGATCACGGAAATCGCGTTCGGCGTGTTTGCCTCTCAAAAGTATGCTGCGACCCTTCCGGAAACGCCCAAACCAGAGGAGGTCAGTTACATAGGCCTTCTGCCGCCGCTTTCGGAAGAACCTCATATGAAGGCCGCGCGTGCCGCTGGTTTTGTCGGTTCGCAGCTCCGGTTGTCATCGTTCAATGCGCAGATAGCGGCTGTTAAAGCTGATCTTGGGGCAGCGGTCTTGCCTAAGCTGGCAGCGAAGGGGTTGGTGGAGTTGTTCCCACAGCTTGCGCTGCCGCCACTCGACGTCTACGTCGTCAATCGCCCGCAGGCTCTCCAGCAACGCCATTTACGTGCGTTTGTAGATAGCCTCTATGCGACCCTGAAGGCCGCTGAATCGCAAAGAATCTAACGGTTTCTTTTATCGAACCGGTAACTGGCGCGGGTGCAGCGAACGGCTGCAAAGTCCTGCAAAACAGCCATTTACCGAATACAACTCTCCCCCAAAACCACGTCCTTCTCTATTTTAGGTGCGACATTCTGTCAATTCGAGCTAACTCAAAGTCACATTCGTTTTTCGGAGAGCGTATCATGGAAACTCTGGTCCCCATTCTCATCATTCTTAATGTCATGCTGGGCACGGCATTGTTTGTCGTTCGCATTGGCCAGCGGGACGCAGAATATGCGCGGCAGGTGCGTGCAGAAAACGAGGTGAAATCCTATTTCCGGGGTGAGCGGCGCGACTAAGCGCGCAGGTCAACGCATCCTCAAAATGTGAATTTTTCGTTTACTTACAGTGCGTTGGGCCATGCCTCAGTATTATGTTAAATCTCATTTGAGAAAACCCAATAAGATCAATGAACGGCATCTCAAAACCTGGTTTCGCATGCGAAACCGCGCGGCCTAGCGTTTGGTCGGGCGGCTGTCCGGCAGGGTGATCTTGGCCACCTGATCGGCAATCGGATCGACCGAAAGCGGATGCGTGTCGGCGGTATAATCGGTGTCCTTGCTTAGGTTTTCCCAAGCGCCGTTTCGGTAAACCTCAAGCCCCGAAAACTTGGCCTTATACCCCATTTTGGGCGATCCCGGCACCCAATAGCCCAAATAGACATAGGGCAGGCCCGCGTCCTGGGCGATGCTCACATGATCGAGGATGACATAAGTGCCAAGGCTGTGACGCTCCAGATCCGGGGCGTAGAACGAATAGACCATCGACAGCCCATCATCGAGCACATCCGTCAGGCACACTGCGGCCAGCGCAGAGACGCCGTCTTCATCGGATTGGCTGTATTCGATGACGCGGCTGCGGATCGGGGTTTCCTCGACCATGGCGGCGAACTCGAAGATATCCATATCCGCCATGCCGCCATCGGCATGACGGCTATCAAGATAGCGGCGGAACAGATCAAATTGGTCTTCTGTGGCCCAAGGGCTGGTCGCCTGTCGCGATACCTTCCGGTTGCGGCGCAGGATTCGGCGCTGGCTTTTGGACAGCTTGAAATCAGCAACCCGAATGCGCGCCGACAGACAGGCCGAACAATCGCCGCAAGATGGCCGGTACAGCACATTCTGTGAGCGGCGAAAGCCCTGTTTGCTTAAGGCATCATTCAGCTTTTCCGATGTGTCACCCTGTAACGCGGTAAACAACTTCCGCTCCATCCGGCCTTCCAGATAGGGGCAGGGCTGCGGAGCGGTCACATAAAACTGTGGAGCAATGGGAAGGGTGTGGCGCATTTTTCCTCAACAAGTTGGCGAAAGCCTACTCTTGATGGGAATAGCCGCCAACCCCCCAATTGTCGCGGGTCAAAGGCCGATTTGGTTAAGCCGCCCGATTGATCGCCACGGTGCCCAGAACAAGGTCCGTCAGGCCTTGCCGCCGCTCGGTTGTCAGCATCAGCACAATCGAGATCAGTTGCAAAAGCGGCATCCCGATCGAGACGCTGTAGCCTAGCGTGTGCAAGAAGGCCGGCAGCAGTGAAAAGCGGCTGCCATCAGCGGTGCGCATCTCAATCGCGACAAGGCGCATGCCCCATGTGGCCGAGCCATTGGCAAGGGTCACGACCCGGTAGGCAAAGCCCAGCAGCATGAAGAGGCCGAAGAAGAAAAAGAAGCCAAGGCCGATGGTCAGGATTGCCACCGCGAAGCTCAGCGCAAAGATAATCATCCCGTCGATGATCCACGCGATCAGGCGCTTGACGGGCGTGTCGGCGTAAAACTCGGATTGGTAATGCGGGTCGGGCAGGGCGGTCATTTCGGTCCTCGGACAGGATGGGTTTCGCGGCGAAACGGAAGCCCCGTGGACGGGACTGCCTATCGGTGTGGTTTATGTCAGAACTTAAGCGTCTTCATCGTCTTTTGAAGGGCGGGCGCGTTCATCCATGAACTGGTCAAACTCTGCCTTGTCCTTGGCATCGCGCAGGCGCTTGAGGAAAGCCTCGAAGTTCTCCTGCTCTTCTTCCAGACGGCGCAGCGTGTCTGCCTTGTAGGCGTCAAAAGCGGCGTTCCCGGTCGAAGACATGGCGTGCGAGGCGCGGCGCATGCGGCGACCGCAGCCGGTTCCAGAGAATTTGTTGTTCATAATCATATATCCCAAGACCAGAAGGCCGACAGGCCAGAAGAAGACGAAGCTGAGCACCATCAGGGTGATCCAGGCGGCCTTGCCGCGTTCATCCAGCCACATCTCGGTGCGGGCAAACCAGTTGGGGCGCTGGGACATGGGGGCAGTTGAAGCGGTGGCGGGGGTCATTTGGGTCTCCGTTGTTTGGGTTATGTGAATGTCTTTCACATTACACATATCGGGAGGAGACCCCCGACCTTCAAGGCCACATGTGAAGGTTTTTTACATTTATTTGAATTACGTTTTAAAATCAGCTATTTGTGCATCTGTAATCCGCTCAAGAACTGCGCTTTTAATCGGAAAAACATGGCGCGGTGTACCCGCGGCGGCATAAACCACATCGAATTCCAGCAGACGCGGATCCAGAAAGGCGCGGATTGGGTTGAGATGGCCGACCGGGCTCACACCGCCAATGGCAAAACCGGTTTGCGCACGGATAAGGGCAGCATCGGCTTTGCCCAAAGGCTCTCCTGCGACGCGGGAGGCTTTGGCGTCATCGACCTGATTACCACCGGCGGTCAGAAAGAGGATCGCGCGAGCACTGTCGAGGCCGCGAAAGATGATTGATTTGGCAATTTGATCCAAAAGACAGCCCGCCGCATCTGCGGCTTGCTGTGCGGTCCGGCAATCGCCCAATTCCAGCACGTCGGTCTTGACGCCTGCCTCAAGCAGCGCCGTTTTCACCCGTTTCAGGCTTTTGCTCATGCCCTGTCCCCTTGATTGACTTGGCCCCTTTTTGCGGCCCAAAAGAAGGAATGACAACTGGCTTGCCTCCAATCCCTTTTGACACTGACCGCGCGGCTGAAGTGACGCCGCTTTACGACGGCGCGCCCGGAGACTGGCCGCGCGTCATCGAAGGTGTGGCCGGGTGCAGCCCGTATCTGAAGGGTGTTCTGGAGCGTCATTCGGAGTGGATGCGGGACGCGCTTGATGCGCCGGACGCTGCCGTGGCCGCGATGTTCAAGGCGCTTCGGGAAACCCCGCTGGAGGCCCTGCCCAAAGAGCTGCGGATCGCAAAAGCCCGCATTGCAGGGCTGTTGGGCCTTATGGATGCAAGCGGCGTCTGGCCGCTGGAAAAGATCACGCGCACGCTGACCGATTTCGCTGATCTGTCTGTGGACGTGGCCATCAAGGCCCTGTTGCGGGCCGAGATTGGCCGGGGCAAGCTGCCAAGCACAACAACAGAGGATGTCGACACAGCTGCGGGCATGTGTGTCCTTGCGATGGGCAAGATGGGCGCGCATGAGCTGAATTACAGCTCGGATATCGACCTGATCTGCCTTTTTGATGAAACGCGGTTCGACCCTGACACCTATCACGACGCGCGGGCGGTTTTTATCAAAGTGACGCGCAAGATGTGCGGGATGCTGTCGGATAATACAGCGGACGGGTATGTCTTTCGCACCGATCTGCGCCTGCGCCCGGATGCGTCGGTGACGCCCGTGTGCCTGTCGATGGAAGCGGCGGAGCGCTATTATGAAAGCGTGGGCCGCACATGGGAGCGGGCCGCCTATATCAAGGCGCGGCCTTGCGCGGGGGATCTTGAAGCGGGGGATCGGTTTCTAAAGACGCTGCACCCGTTCATCTGGCGCAAGCATCTGGATTTCGCGGCCATTCAGGACGCGCATGATATGCGTTTGCGCATCCGCGCCCATAAGGGCCTGCACGGGCCGATCACGCTGCCGGGGCATAATATGAAGCTGGGCCGCGGGGGCATTCGCGAGATTGAATTCTTTACCCAGACACGCCAGTTGATCGCCGGTGGGCGCGACCCGGATTTGCGGGTGCGCGGCACGGTGGACGGCTTGCGCGCGCTGGTGGCGAAAGGCTGGGTGCCCGAGGCGGATGCCGAGACGCTGATCGAGATTTACCGCGCACACCGCATGGTGGAGCATCGCTTGCAGATGATCGCAGACGCACAGACCCATGATCTGCCAAGCAATGACGAGGGCTTTGCGCGTCTGGCGGCGTTTGTCGGGCAGGATGTCGAGACGCTTAAGGCTGTTCTGGAAGAACGATTGTCAACGGTGCACACGCTGACCGAGGGGTTCTTTGCCCCGAAAGAGACGGAAACGGCGGTCGATCCTGATTTCGGCTCGTCGGTGACGGCACGCTGGCCCACATATCCTGCGCTGCGGTCTGAACGCGGCGTCGAGATTTTCGAGCGGTTGCGCCCAGAGATTTTGAGCCGCCTACAAGATGCGGCGCGGCCTGAAGAGGCGTTGGCCTCGTTTGACGGGTTTCTGGCTGGACTGCCGGCTGGGGTGCAGCTGTTTTCGCTGTTCGAGGCGAACCCGCAGCTGATTGATCTGCTGATTGACATTGCGGCGACGTCACCAGCTTTGGCGGTGTATTTGTCGCGCAATTCAGCCGTTTTCGATGCGGTGATCGGTGGGGCGTTCTTTGCGGATTGGCCGGGATGTGCAGCGCTGACAAAGGCGTTGCGCGCGCAGGTTGCAGCACAACCGGATTACGAGGCGCAGCTGAACGCGGCGCGCCTTTGGCAGCGCGAATGGCGTTTTCGGATCGGGGTGCATCACTTGCGGGGTCTGATCTCGGCCACGGAAGCGGGCGCGCAATATGCGGATCTGGCGGATGCGTGTGTGAAAGCCGTTTGGCCTGCGGTCGTGGCGCAATTTGCGGTGAAGCACGGGGATCCTCCCGGGCGCGGGGCGGCCGTGTTGGGAATGGGATCGCTGGGAGCCGGGCAATTGCATGCGGGATCGGATCTGGACCTGATCGTGATTTATGACGCGGACGGCGTTGAGGCGTCGGACGGCCGGCGGCCTTTGGCGGCGCGCCCCTATTACGCGCGGCTGACGCAGGCTTTGGTGACAGCGATGACAGCGCCGATGGCCGATGGGCGGCTTTACGAGGTCGACATGCGGTTGCGCCCGTCGGGGCGGCAAGGGCCCGTGGCGACGGGGTTTGCGTCGTTTCAGGCCTATCAGCGTGATGAGGCGTGGACCTGGGAGCACCTGGCGCTCACGCGGGCGCGGTCCATTGCGGGGCCAGAGGATCTGATGGACGAGATCGAGGCGTTTCGCGCCGAACTTCTGAAGGGCGTTGGGGCTGCGGACAAGGTCAAGGCCGATGTGCTTGAGATGCGCGCGCGGATTGCAGAGGCGAAGGGACCCGGTGGGCCGTTCGAGGCAAAGCTGGGGGCAGGCCGGATGCAGGATATCGAGCTGACCGCGCAGGCGGCCGCGCTGGTTGCGGGCGACACGCGCCGGGATACGGCGGCGCAATTGGGCTGTGGTGTCGTAATCGGCTGGTGGACGGACGCTGACGTGTCGGATTTATGCCGCACTTACGGGCTTTTGTGGGCCTTGCAGGCTGCATCGAAGCTGGTTGTTGATGGGGCGTTTGATCCTGCGACCGCAGGCGAAGGTGCCCGGCGCTTTATCTTGCGCGAGACCGGCGTGTCTGATGCCGCCGATTTGGAAAACCGCATTGCGCAGGTGGCAGGCACTGCCGCTGCTGTGATCGCGCGGAGTTTGGAGAGACCATGATGGATATGAAGACGATCGACCGCAAAACGCTGTTGCGGGACTGCTATGCCATTGACGGGATCAGTGCGCCGGAATGCCGATCGATCTTTCTGGACTGGGCGCTGAGCTTGCCCGCAGGTATTGCGCCGCAAGAGGCGATCCGCATTGCGCTGGCGCAATTTGAGCCGGACTATCCCGATCACCCGATGACGGCGACGCTGCGCGAAGGGTTGCAACAGGCAAAGGCGCCCAAGCGGCGCGGCGGGCGCGGGGCGCGGGTTCCGGACTAGGGCGTGGGGGTCTGGCCCGGGACGGGTCTTTCTAGCGGCCGAGAGCGGCGGCTTCGCGGGCGAGGGTTTCGACGCGGGCCCAGTCTTGGGCGGCAATGGCGTCTTTGGGGGCCACCCAGCTGCCGCC
>ERZ1740070.1721-NODE-1721-length-13345-cov-10.434086_pt1 | contig 13345 bp, 13 predicted proteins | sample MGYA00581734_ERZ1740070 | MGnify/ENA primary metagenome ERZ1740070 (study PRJEB43018, sample SAMN04849744) | marine metagenome | isolation source: floating plastic debris | place: Pacific Ocean | collected 2008-09-01 | study: EMG produced TPA metagenomics...
ATGGCAAGAATACCTTTGCCCTAGGCAATACTGACGATAGGGGAGCTATCGAAGTCTTGGTTGAGGGCAAATCTGCTGGCGACAAGTACAAAATTCTTAATGACGAGGTGGTTCTAGTACATCGTCATATCCATGGGGTGGTGGTGACCATCAATACGTTTAGCACCCACGATACGGGGGCGGGCTATCTATCGCACACTTACGATTCTGTGTACCACGACCCTAAAACTGGCGAGCAGAAAAAAGGGCGCAGCGAGTTTACCGATGAGTATGACCAGGTGGGCGACTATTTTGTGCTGACTCGGCGCGCGATCGCATCTGCCGACGAGGGGGATATGGAGTTTGTATTCTCGAATATCCAAATGCTCAACCCAGCCGCCTAGCTATTAGCGCATCGGACACCGTTGGCGCAGGGTTTCTGTAACAGCACCAATAGTCTCCTGGGGGTCTAGCTGAAGCCGACGAATGTCGGCTTCAATCAGGTCACTGGGATCAGGATTGCTCGCTATCAGCTCCGCTGCCTGATAGCGATAGTCCGATGCTTGCTGATAGCCCTCAACCAGTTGAAATTGAATAGTTTGTAACCGCCGATCCGAAAGCGTCAGACCGTCGATCACCTGGGCTGTATCAAAATAGATCCGGCCGACCTGACGCTCAATTCCCTGGTTGTACCCCGACCCACCAAGGTTACCTTCATAGACCTCTTGAATTTGTAAATTTCCCTCAGCCATTGATCCATTGATCAGCAAGCACTCCTCTTGAGGCGTGCAGCTGGTTAATGCAAAACACGCTAAAACACTCAGGGACAACCGTTGACGACGTTTGGCTACCAGGGTAAAGAGATAATAAAAATTAGACATGCCGTTTTTTTGCGGGTGCTGATTATAGGAGACGATGTTGGCCGCTGTGGGTGCCCTGACGAGCAAGGCCTGTTAGCTTTACAGGCGGATTAGGACCATGCCAGGACGGCTCTAGACCCCAGGACGGCTCAACGTAATTGATCAGAGGAGACTAAAACGTGGACATTGGTTTTTTGGGCACGGGACTTATGGGTGCACCCATGGCCCGGCAGCTGCAATTGGCTGGGCATCAGGTATACGGCTGGAACCGCAGTGCTAAAAAACTAGATCCGCTGCTGGCAACGGGCATCAAACGAGCAGAAACACCCGCCGATGCGATCGCAAACTCCCAGCTGGTGGTACTCATGCTGACTGATGCTGATGCGATTCGAACATCCTTGCTTAGCCCGGCCATGGACCTGGCGAATCGCACCGTCCTCCAGATGGGTACCATCGCACCCCAGGAAAGCAAAACCATTGCCCAGGCCGTCCAAGCCGCCGGTGGCGACTACCTCGAAGCGCCGGTACTGGGCAGTATTCCTGAGGCCAAGGCGGGTAGTCTGATTGTGATGGTGGGTGCCAGCCCCGACCAGTTTGATCGGTGGCGGCCAATACTGGAGTGCTTTGGTCCAGAGCCCCAGCTCATGGGACCGGTCGGGGCTGGCAGCGGCGTCAAGCTAGCCATGAATCAGCTCATTGGCACCCTGACCACGGCCTTTGCCATGAGTTTGGGGCTGATTCAGCAAGAAGCCATTGACATTGATAAATTTATGGCGGTTGTGCGTCAAAGCGCTCTGTATGCCCCGACCTTTGATAAAAAGCTAGGACGGATGTGCGATCGCAACTTTGCCAACCCAAATTTTCCCACCAAACATCTGCTCAAGGATATGAGCCTGTTTGTCCAGTCAGCCGAAACGTTTGACGCCGATGTGGCCCAGAGCGTTGCCCAGCTAGTCCAGCGGGCCGTCGCACAAGGATTAGCTGAGCAAGACTATTCAGCCGTATTTGCGGCGATCAAAGAGACCCGTTAAAGGGTCAGGCCTCGGGGGACCTGACCCAAAGCTAGGCCGTTAGCGCCTGCGCTGTCACTGGCTCCGATACCGCACCAAAGCGACGATCGCGGTTTTGAAATGCCAGCAGCGCCTGATGAAACTGACTGCGATCAAACTGCGGCCAGAACACATCGGTAAAGTACATTTCAGCATAGGCCATTTGCCACAGCAAAAAGTTACTCAACCGCTGCTCACCGCTCGTGCGAATCAATAGGTCCGGATCGCTGCTACCGAACGTGTAGAGATGACGCTCTAGCAGTTCTTCAGTAATTGCATCGGCGGTGAGTTCACCCCGCTCTACCCGCTCAGCGACTAAGCGACACGCCTGGGTAATTTCATGACGACTACCGTAGTTAATAGCGACATTGAACTCCACGGCATCATTGTGCTGAGTTTGCTCCATGGAGCGCTCCATTTCGCGACGGAGGGACGTATGCAAACCTGACAAATCCCCGATAAAGTGAATCCGCACGCCTTCTCGATGCATTTCGGCCAGCTCCTTTCGCAGCAGACGCTCAAACAGCACCATCAGAAAATCAACCTCCTCGTGGGGTCGTCGCCAGTTCTCTGTAGAAAAGGCATAGGCTGTTAGCGCCCCGATGCCCCAGTCTTTACAGCAGCGGAGTAAATCCTTGAGGGTATTGGCCCCTCGACGATGCCCTTCAATCCTGGGTAGCCCCTGGCCCTGGGCCCAGCGACCGTTGCCATCCATAATTACAGCAATGTGGTTGGGTAGGCCACGGGGATCGAGATCGGACGGTAGAGTTTCTAGAGTTTGGATCGTCATAGCTGTAGATACGTATTGCTCCAAATATGAATTAAACGTAACTAGGGCTGTTTGTAACACAGCCGATCTAGTCAGGTTCATTGAAAAATTAAAATATTGGCTCTGCCAGGTCTATTCGCTGTTTGAGTGTCATCCTCCACACAATGCTCGTGGATTAAGCACCGTGGCATGAGCCAAGAATGCCCTAAATCCTTGAAATTTTAGATGTTTACCTGGCCTGCGGTAGGCTGGCCGTAAAGCATACATCAAAACTCATTGATTATGAAATAGGTCAAACCAGTGTACCCCCTTGCCTGATTACACCTTATAGGGTTCTTTGTCTGAGATTGTAGGGAAGTGTACGAATTTAAAGGTCTGAAAAAGTCGGAACATTTGATGCGTAATGCTCCAAAAGATGGCGGTAGTCTGTCAGTGGGAAAAACCATTGGCCATGGGTAAGGATACCGCAATCGAATTTACTGACTCGCTGCTCTATGAAAAAACAGGGCAGCACCTCAGCGATCTGCAATGTTGTATTCTGCAGCAGGTATGGGGGGGTAAAACATATCGTGCGATCGCAACCCTCGCGGGCTATAGCGAAAGCCATGTAAAAGATGTGGCATCCCAGCTGTGGCGACTGCTATCCGATGTCTTAGGGGAGCGCATCACCAAAGGCAACTATCGCTCGCGGTTAGTGTACTGGCTCAAGCGAGCCAAACGCAAAGTAGTCCACGTAGCTGAGGAGGCATGGCCTCGCGTTAGCAGCGCTAGCTCCCATGGCCAAGCGGACGAGCCCCAGGCGCTCAATCCCCATTTTATTGGCCGAGACGATGCCATTGAGGCGCTCAGTATCCTCAACCGCCAGGGCCACAAAATTATCGTGATTCAAGGAGAAGGTGGTCTGGGCAAAACCACCCTGGCCCAGCATTACCTGCGACAGGCGCAGTTTGACCTGGTGCTGGAATGGCGAGTTGCCCAAGAAACATCAAGTCTGACTGCGGTGGAACACATTCTAGATGAATGGCTCCGTCAGGACCTGAATGATGAGCCGGGTGCCGATTTGAGCATTAGCCTTAGTCGCTTGAGGCGTCATCTCAAACAGCAGCGGGTGGGCATTTTGATTGACAACCTTGAACCCGCCCTAGATGGCAATGGGCAGTTTGTTGCTGAAGCTCGCCGCTATACAGAATTATTAAAGCTGTTATCAGATTTTTCAGTACACACAACAACAATAGCAACCAGCCGCGATCGACTTTGTGAGCCCGGCGTCAGGGCCTTTCACTATCGACTACCCAGGCTGACATTAACCGATTGGCAACAGTGTTTTACCTATCACCAACTCTGTCTTCCCCAGACCGATGAGATCTTTAAAGGTTTACATCGCGCCTATGGCGGCAATGCTAAGGCCATGGAAATTTTATGTAGTACGGTTCAGACAGACTTCCATGGCAATTTGGAGGCTTACTGGCATGCCTATGGTGCCGATCCCCTAGCTGAGACCGATCTAAAGAATTTGGTCATCAGCCAGATCGACCGATTGCAAAATCTGGATCCCGTTGCCTACCAGCTACTTTGTCGACTGAGCTGCTATCGCTACCAAACGATTGCCAAACTCTCACTCCCAGCCGTACTTGCCCAATGCCATAGCTCCGATGGTCAGCGCGCCATTGCCTCCCTACGCAATCGTTCTTTGCTAGAAGTGGAAAATGGCCAGTACTGGCTGCATCCGGTGATTCGCGCTGTGGTGATTGAGCGCCTGAGGCGGAGCGAGCTATGGTACCAGGCCAATCAGGTCGCTGCTACCTATTGGACCCAAAGCGTTGAACTGTTGACGTCACTGCTAGATGCACAACAGGCACTAGAGGCCTATTATCACTATATTGCCATTGACGATTATCGAGCGGCTGCCCAGGTTCTCCTGCAAAGCCGTCACAACCAGTGGCAACAGTTTTTACCCCTAGCCAGCAGCCTCTACCGCATGGGGTTACTGCATCCGGTCAGTACGCTCATTATTGAGGTGCTATCCCATTTAGAATCTGTTCCTACCCCCTTTGCCCAAGCCAGTGAGCTACGCAACATTTTGGGTGATATTTACTGGATTACAGGGGAAATCACCCAGGCCATTGAGTGCCAGCAGGGTGCGATCGCAGCTACCCAGCTGCGTTTAGCCACCCTAGATAAAACGGATTCTCTGAATCATTACTATCTACAGATGCTGCACATCGACTCACGGTTGAGCCTGGGGCTCTATGCCATTGACCTATGGGAGCTAACACAGGCTGAAGCGAGCTTTGAGACTGTCATTGCCCTAGGCCAAGATACCCCCCACCAAGCCTGGGCCGATAAAGCCGCCGTTGCCCTGGCGCTAACCTTTGCTTGTCAGGGTCAAACTGACCGCGCGTATGCCCTAGCCAATCGTTATCTATTTGCCTTTGCCCACCAAAACCAATCTGGTAGGCTAGCCTACTTTATCCAGCTTCTGGGCCAGACCTACGGCCAGCTGGGTGAGACAGGTCAGGCTGCCACCCTTTACCAGCAGGCCCTTAACTTTGCTGAAGCGGGCCATTATCTACAAGTTAAGGCCAAGGCCCTTACGGGGCTAGCCATTGTTGCTCGTCAGCACCACCAGATCAAAGCGGCACTGGCCTATCACACCCAGTCCATACAGCTTTTTAACACCATTGGCGCAAAGTGCGACCTCGCCAACGCCTATGTTGAACTTGGGCATACCCATGCAGCTCTCAAGTCTACAGACTTGGCCCATCAACAATGGCAGCAGGCACTAGCCCTATATTCTGACATTGACGCCCAAAAACAAGTCAGTCGGGTAACGGCTTTACTCACGGCCACAGGTGGTAGCCTCGCCGCCCCCCACCCACAAAGGCCTACCTGCTGATACAGGCCCACCGGCCATAACCGTCCCCTACAGCAGCCTCCGTAGTACCTAGTCCAGAAAAACGTTCAGGGATACTTTCACATGCAGATCATACTGAACATCGATTTCTTCACAGGCGATTTATCCAAAGGTCAGGGTTAATGACTATTCTGTAGCTATGAGCAACAAGCACATCAGCCATCTTCCCCGAGACAGAAGGTAGCTGCCAATACGATCGGTCTCTTTGATTCTGAAAGCCAATGATTAGACTGCGCGGTGCACACCGGCAGTCTTTTTTTTTGCGATCGCTGTGCCCCAAACAAACAGCACATCCTTTGAAAAATCATTGACCTCAATAGGTTTCAAGAGCTTTACCCGAGGCTTGAACCACCGGAGTCGACATCGCATAGGCTCCATGGTTGCTAAAAAGCCATTGATGAAAATCTCTGAGCGTATGAATTGTTCTAGCAGTGGCAATCAGCTTTTCGAAGCCTTTCATCTCCCTTCTCCGCCGACTCTCTAAGGTAGTGTGCTCGATCCCTTCGTCACTAACGGCATCAAAAGCAATCTGATAATCCTGAGGGAGTCCTTCTAAGTGATAGATCCACTCAAAGATCGCTTTGGTTCTAGCCATGTGAAAATCAGAGGTAATTACCAGGAGCCGCCTGATATTTAGCGGTTCAACATGAATAACTCGAGAGAAAAACACGTTGCCAATAGTGTCATAGGAACTTGTTTCAACTAAGACTTTTTCTGGAGCTACGCCCCGGTCAATGAGATAAGTTGCCGCCGCAACGGATTCAAAAATTGGGTATCCACCGGCATCTAAGGGTGGCGGTCTGTGGGTAGTCCCAGCACTTAAAGCAATGACATACCCGCCTTGCCATTTTTCAACGGCACGATCCAGCCTGCGTTGGGTCCACAGGGGCAGCTCTCCCCGTTAACGAACACCACCCCCCGGCACCAGAATTGCATCGTAGATATCCATCAGCCCCTATCTGAACATGGACCATCGCCATCTTCAAAGCTACAACGCTGGCCGCTGATCGATCTCGGGTCACCAACGGCCAGGGTTAGGCCGTTAGGTTAGCAAACTGTTCAACCGCATCAAACCCCAGACCTTTGCGCAGAATCACCGGTTCATCTGCAGTCATATCCAAAATCGTAGACGCCAAATAGCTGGGCTCTGCTTCGCTATCGATGATCAGATCCACCTGCTTCTCTAAAGCATCAAATAGTTCATAACGGGAGAGATAGGTCTCATCCATACCGCCAACATGGGCAGAGGTGGAAATAATTGGATTACCCAGGCTGTGCAACAGTGCCTGACAAACGGCCTGATCGGGTACACGAATGCCAGTCGTCTTGCGTTTGGGATTCATCACCAGCTTGGGGACTAGCTTGGTGGCGGGCAAAATAAACGTGTAGGGCCCTGGCACCAGGTGACGCATGGTGCGATAGGCCGGGTCGCTAACGTAGGCGTACTGAGCAATGTTTGACAGCGACGAACACAGAAACGTCAGCGGTTTATCGTTGGACAGCTTTTTGAGCTGGCGTACTCGCTGAATTGCAGCTTTAGATTGTAAGTCACAGCCGATGGCATATACCGTATCGGTGGCATAGAGCATCAGCGCGCCGTCCTGCAGCTGCTTTCGAATTTTCTCGATTTTGAATATCTGAGGTGATTCAGGATGCAGAGTATAAATAGTAGCCATGGGTCGAGTACGCGCCAGTGGCTCGTAACTATAAATTTATGGTATCAAATGTTACGTTAATTCCATGAGAATAGCTATTTCTCTTAACAGAGGTCCCTATGACGCCCCCCAGCTCTGATATCTTAGCCGAACTACACCAGCAAACGTTTTCCCTCGACCACGCTGCCTTAACGGATCTGCTGGCCCACACCCAAAACCTGTTGATTATTCAAGACCTCGATGGAGTCTGCATGGGGTTAGTCAAAGACCCCCTCAACCGAGACATTGACCAGGCGTATGTCAACGCAGTAACGGCCTATGATGGGCATTTTTTTGTGCTCACCAATGGCGAGCATATTGGCAAACGGGGAATAAACGGCATTGTTGCCAAGGCATTGGGTCAGGCCATTGGGAATCGACACCTACCGGGGCTAGCGGCAGGCGGTATCCAGTGGCAAGATCGCCATGGTCAGTTGACCCATCCAGGTGTCAGTGAGGCAGAGCTGGCCTTTCTCAAGACGGTCCCCAGCCGTATCGAAGAGTGCCTGCGTGGGTTTCTAGACACAGTTGACCACGGACTATCCCCAGAGGAACTGACCCACTGTATCCAGGCATCCGTATTAGACAATGTGGCGTCTCCTACGGCCAATCTCAATACTTTTCACCAAAGGCTGACCAATCCAGCGCTCTATCGACAGCTGCAAGCACAGATGCAGGGGCTTACCGAGAGTCTTTTAACGGATGCCATAGAGCAGGGGCTGAGCGATTCCTTTTTTGTCCACTATGCGCCGAATTTGGGTCGAGATCAGCAAGGGAATGAAGTGGTGTGGTGGGCCGATGACACCACATCGGGGACCACAGATTTTCAGTTTATGCTGCGGGGAGCCGTCAAAGAGGCCGGGGTGCTGGCCTTGCTCAACCACTATTACTTTTACAAAACTGAGCAGTATCCCCTGGGTGTAGGCTTTAATGCCCGTCAGGCTCCCAAAGAAATGGCGGATATGCTCACGCTGGTAAAGCAAAACTTTGACCCGGCCCATATGCCCCTGATCGTGGGTGTGGGCGATACGGTGACCAGTCAAGCGGTGACTACAGACGATGGATTGGAGTTCAAGCGGGGGGGAAGCGATCGCAACTTCCTGCAGCTCATCCAGAATATAGGTCAGGTATTTGATAGCGGCAATCTTGTGGTGTATGTCGACAGCAGCGGTGGTGAACTAAAAAACCGCCGAGCCATCCAGGTAGCAGAGCGCAACGGCGTCCCTACGGTGACCCAAGGCCCTGGCGACCCGCGCGACACCGATGATGCCCTCACGCTAAATGTGGTCTTCCCCAAGGGCTATCGACAGTATTGTGAGGTATTCCAAACCGGAGCCGCCGGTCGACGCGACCTATAGACCTCAGATTGTGTCCAAACGGATAGCGGATCATATTAGTTAGCTAGCAAAAAATAAATCCAGAAAATAGTATGGAGACGTTACACAAAATGTCTCCATACTATTTTTTTGATGGATAAGGATATTCAATAAAAGACTTATATAAACGGTTGTAAACTTGCGTAAATTCGATCAAAGACAGGAAATGACCGGTGCTATATTAGCCCTATAGAAACAACTGAATAGCTGTCAGGGAGTTCACCATATTCCTGATATTTGAAACCTAAATCTTCTTCAGATTTAGCTACACGTCTAAACAGGGTCTTGTTTATTTTCATTAGTGTCAGTAAACAGCCAAATCTCAATCGATATAAGGCAAGTAGCAAGTTTGAATAGTAAACCCTAGTAACTTAGTCCTATTTACATCTTCAACCAAACTAACATCAGACTAGCGATTGTTTTTGAGTTTTACCAAGTTAAACCAGGGGACAGTTAGAAATAGCTGCCCCTATTTTAATGGCCTATTTATGATGCATTGGTATTGATAACTCAGGTTGAAAATGGCCGATTGGCTAGCATTAGTAATTGGCAATACCCGTTGGCACTGGGCCTGGTTTTATGGCGGGGACCTCAAGCAGGTTTGGCATACACCCCATCTATCATCCCAAAACCCGACTGACATAGCGTTACGAGCAGTTTGGGCAGAGCAGGCACCGCCACAGTGTTTACATTTGCCAATAGAGTGCCTGGATATTTGGGCTGTTTCCGTGGTACCGACCCAGGCTCACTACCTTGCTCACCTACCCAGGGTTTATTGGATCGATCGCGCCCTTTTAAAGGGGGGCTATCCCACCCTGGGATTGGATCGAGTGACCACCCTGATGGGGGCAGGCCATCAGTATGGCTGGCCCGTACTGGTGATTGACGGTGGCACAGCCCTAACTTTTACAGCCGGGGCGGAGGGCACATTTATGGGAGGTGCGATCTTGTTGGGGGTGCGATCGCACCTGGCGGCCCTACACGATTACACCGCAGCATTGCCCAGCGTAGACCCACCGGTGGGTCTCCCCCACCCTTGGGCCAGCGACACCCCCAACGCTATCCAGGGTGGCGTGCTCCTCTCAACCCTGGCCAGCATTGATCACTTTATCGAAAGCTGGCGACAACGCTATCCCCAGACCGCTATTGTCTTTACAGGGGGGGATGGTGCATATCTCTATCAGCTTTACCGGCAGCAGCAGTCTACAAAACAAAACCAGGCCCTGCAAAACAGAACCTGGTCCAATCCAAATCTAATGTTTTTGGGAATCTGCGCCTACCGCAGCGAGGCTACCCGACTGCTATAAGCCGCTGCATCGGTTCCTGCGATCGCAGATGGAATAGCCAGTTCACTATCCATCTGTTGCAGGCGAGCTACCCGATCCCCAGGATTGGGATGAGTGCTAAATATGGCCGGTGGACTACTCCCACTATCTAGCTTTTGCATGAGGGTCGCCATACCAGTTTGGTCATACCCGGCTTCCCCCATGGTGACAAAGCCATGATCATCAGCCACCAGCTCATCTTTGCGACTGTTGGGTAGATGTAAGGCGACATCAACCGCAATACCAACTATTTGGTTCCGGCTAAGACCAAACGCCCCGGCAACACCTTGGGCAATAGCCACATCGCGCATCTGGTCAAGGGCATGCTTTTCAGCAATATGACCCACCTCATGGCCCAATACCCCAGCTACTTCAGCTTCGTTATCGGCAGCCGCTAATAATCCTGTCGTAATGTACACATACCCCCCCATTGTGGCAAAGGCATTAATACTGTCGTCTTCAACCACCTGAAACACGTAAGGAATATCCGGGCGGTCGCTGTAGGGCACTAAACGCTGACCAATATTATCCACATAGGCCGTAAGCGTAGAATCCCGATGCAGCCGAAATGACTGACCGAGAAGCTGCTGATTGACCTGTCCCCCCAGATCAACTTCCTGCCGGTCAGACATATTTGTAATCTGAAATACTTGAATCGTCGGTAAGATAATGTCGAGTAAACCGGCGGTGGCAGGCATTGGGAGCATAAATCCCATCCCCAGGGTCATAGCAAACGCCATAGCGCCGTAGACCAAACGACGCTGCCAGCGACTGCCCCAGCGGAGAATTGCATTAGACATGGTCAGCTTAGTAATAATTAAACGATTCAAAGCGAAAGGTGGATAGAAGCAACACCGACGTTACACAGCGGCAACATCCACAATTTGACCATAGCGATAGCTTCTAAAGCTTTTCCTATGGACTGTGACAGTTAGTTGATCGTAAATTAAATCACCTGATTTGATCCAGAAAGTCAAGCTACGTAACAGCATTCATCAAATGGCAGGTTTTTTTGACAGATTTTTTATCCCACAGCTGATCTGCGGTGCGCACCTTGATTTATCGACCTGCCACCCCTTGGGCCAACCTCCGTGCTTAAATACAAACGACTGCTTTTTCAGCAAAGTGACGCTTCAGGTCTGCTACATTATCGCTTGGGCTAGCTAGCAAAATACACCTGAGCCCACTGCGAAGAATACGGAAACATTGTGGGAGTGCCAGAGGTTATGGCTATTTTGGATTCTAAAGGACGTTTATTTGGCAAAGTCAGCCTGCTAGATATTGGCGCAGGGCTAATTATCCTCATGGTGGTAGTAGCCGTCTTTTTCTACCCTGGAACCTCCGGCTCAGTTGCCCAGGTGGGAGCAGTCAATCAGGACATTGAAGTTGATGTAATGGTCCGTGGGCTGACCGTACTCAATCCTGAGCAGTTTTTGACTGACATCAAAACAGAAGGCACCACCAACATCATTATTCGCAACCAGCCCTACGGCCAAGTCGCCATCAAAGACGTCCAATCTCTACCACGAAGCACCGCCGTTCCTCAGCCTGATGGCTCGATCAAATCCTTGCCTGATCCTCGCCCCGAGCTGGGTTTCACAGCCGATATGCTATTAACCCTAGCTGGGTCTGCCCAAATTACCGACGATGGGCCAATCTTGGGCAACAGCAAAGTTAAAATTGGTACTCCCATTGAGCTAGAGGGCAGCACATACAACTTTAAAACCAGCACGGTTGCCATCCGCATCCTGGACTAAGTCCGGTGCTCAAACCCAGCGCAAAAACAGATCTTTTATAGGGCTGAGCAGAAAATGTGATTTAAATCACATTTTCTGCTCAGCCTACTATCAGCCTTTTTTTAACAGCTCTCAGGCTCTTATCACGATTTTTTCAGATGCGTACTCCACTTTTGTAGGTAATCGAGTTTGAACTACCTCATTATTGGAGATCACACTTATGAAACGCTTCGTTATTTCTGGTTTATCTATTTTTCTAGCGGCGGCGGCTATCGTACCTGCGGTTGAAGCCAAGTCCCCTAGCGGTGATTCGCTAAGTAAATCTACCCTGCAGCAACGTCGGTTAGAGGGTCTCGATATCCGCGATAAAAGCAGCGATTCACTAGTGGACACTACCATCCAACAGTACCGCCTCGATGTTCTAGATACCCGCGACAAGGCATAATGCGCCCACTGTTTCTGACTTATTAGGACTTTAGGACCACAGGAGTGGTCCTTTTTTTTGCTTTGTTTTTGACCAATATGTCAGGGTGGTGTGCATTGCCGGGAGAGTCGCTATTATTAACATAAGTGACATTTCTTAAATTTTCTGTCATACATGACTGCAGCCGCCGACTCACACAGCATCAAAAAATTTCTAGAAAAGCGTATTTTATTAGGTCGGCCTCTCACCAGTGAGTTAACCGCAATTCTACTGGTCTACTTTGTACAGGGTATTTTGGGATTGGCCCGGTTAGCGGTCAGTTTTTTTCTGAAGGATGATTTGCACCTCAGCCCGGCAGAAGTAGCTGCCCTGACGGGTGTAGCCAGCTTACCCTGGACGATTAAGCCACTTTTTGGTTTTTTATCCGATGGGCTGCCTATTTTCGGCTATCGGCGACGCCCCTATCTAGTTTTGTCGGGTTTTATGGGAACGGCCGCATGGATAGTGATGGCCACCCTGGTGAATACAGCCTGGCTGGCGACAGCCATGATCTTGTTAAGCTCGGTATCCGTCGCCATCTCTGATGTAATTGTAGATTCACTGGTGGTTGAACGGGCTCGTCAAGAATCCCAAAGTGAGGCGGGCACTCTCCAATCTCTTTCCTGGGGGGCATCCGCCATAGGCGGCTTGCTCACAGCCTATTTAGGAGGATTGCTGCTGGCACAAACAAGTACTCGTACCGTCTTTGCTGTAACCGCTACGTTTCCTTTGATTGTGTCCATTGTTGCCTGGTTAATTACAGAGGAACCACTAAGGACACCATCGAGCGTTAAGACCGTTTGGTGTCAGGTAAAACAGCTGAAGACAGCCTTTAGCCAGCGAGAAATTTGGATGCCTGCCCTATTTTTATTTCTCTGGCAGGCGACGCCAAGTGGCGATTCAGCATTTTTCTTTTTTACAACCAACGATCTAGGGTTTGAACCCGAATTTTTAGGCCGTGTACGGTTGGTCACCAGTCTTGCGGCCCTGATAGGCATAGCCATTTTTCAACGGTTTTTGAAGGTCGTACCGTTTCGCAGTATTTTTGCTTGGTCAACCGTGCTCTCGTCTTTAGGGGGTATGACAACGCTGCTTTTGGTCACCCATGCAAATCGGAGTCTCGGAATTGACGATCAGTGGTTTAGCCTGGGCGACAGTGCGATTCTTACGGTGATGGGAC
>ERZ1740070.1722-NODE-1722-length-13344-cov-12.846490_pt1 | contig 13344 bp, 6 predicted proteins | sample MGYA00581734_ERZ1740070 | MGnify/ENA primary metagenome ERZ1740070 (study PRJEB43018, sample SAMN04849744) | marine metagenome | isolation source: floating plastic debris | place: Pacific Ocean | collected 2008-09-01 | study: EMG produced TPA metagenomics...
AAATTGCCGACCTAACGCCAGAAATGGCCCAGCGGAATAATAGTGACCCCAATGCAAGCATGCTCATCCCAGAGGTCAACGGTGTTTTGGTCATTCGAGTCCTCCCTGAAACGCCTGCTGCCAATGCCGGATTGCGCCGTGGTGACGTCATCACCAAAATTGACGAGCAGCGCTTTAATACGTCCAGCCAACTTCAGGCTTATGTGGATCAAGCAAAAATTGGCCAACGATTGAAGGTTAGCCTACGGCGTGGTGAACAGGCGCAAACTATAACCATCAAAGCAGCAGAGCTAGATCTAGACAATTAGATTGGCATTTCATCAGAGCACAAAAAAGCTAGGAAAGTTTTTCCTAGCTTTTTTTTATGCATATTCAATTCCAGAACTCTGTCAAAAGCTTTAGCAGAGTCCGCTTACTTATGCGAACTACTAAGGCGCAGCTGTTTGATCATCAATCAAAGCATTATCGTCCAAGAAGGGTGACGGTGGAGTTTGAGACTCCGCCGCATTGGGATTACCGCCTCCCTCAGTAGAGCTTCCCACCATGTCGTCAGCAAACATATTGAGCCCACCCTCACGATCATAGGCACGGGCAGTCCGATCATCGAGGACCATATCCTGCAAAGCCATATCATCCGACAAAAATGTCTTGTCAAATGAAGGATCGATTTCAGGCGTTGCTCTTTCTTCATAGGCATTAAATCCCGTACCAGCAGGAATTAAACGCCCAATGATGACATTCTCTTTGAGCCCACGTAGCCAGTCAGACTTGCCCTCAATAGCGGCCTCCGTCAGAACCCGAGTTGTTTCCTGGAAGCTTGCTGCTGAAATAAAGCTATCGGTGTTTAGCGAAGCCTTAGTAATCCCTAACAGGACAGGAGTATACTCCGCCGGAGCACCACCAGTAATGGACATTGCTTCATTAACCTGCTCTAGCTGACGAATCTCAACCAGCTCACCTGGCAGCATGGTAGTATCACCGCCATCTTCCACTCGAGCCTTAGAGGTCATCTGTCGAACAATCACCTCAATATGCTTGTCAGCAATGTCAATCCCTTGAGACTGGTATACCGACTGTACTTCATTCACCAAAAAGGTTTGCACCTGTTGGAGACTAATCATGGCAGACTCATGGACGCCCTTAGTCTCGCGATGGTATTTGAAGAAAAACTCCAGGATTTGATGAGGATTTAAAGGTCCATCAGTTAAAGGTTCAGCCAGACTAACCTGTTGTCCGTCAGATACAATCATTGGCTGTCCCGGTGCAATCGGATACTCAGTCATTACACCATCGTCTTCAACGATCTTCACCTCTACCGTCTCATCAGCGCCATAAACGACCTGCGCATTACCAGGACGTTCTGCTAAGACACATGCCTCCTTTGGTTTCCGAGCCTCTAGCAGCTCTTCAATACGAGGTAAGCCTTGAATAATGTCCCCTGTCTTAGCGCGCTCAAAGATGAGTAGCACCAAGTTGTCACCGCGCTGGACCAAGTCCCCATCTTCAATATGAAGCACAGCACCAGTTGACACTCGGTAGGGTCGAGCAATACGTAGAACAATACTGCTATCGTTCACAGCAACGACCTGACCAGACTCTTCAGAAAAAATGCCGTCAGCCAAAGGATAACCATCTACCAACAGATCACCTTTTTTGACAGTTGGTGACTTACCGGCAAGATCAACGGTCACCAGATCGCTATCGCGGACAACCAAGATACGACGTACTGACTCAACATCTTTACGGATACCACGTACTTCTCCAGCTTCCTTAGACTGAATTTCAGTACGTGCCACTACAGCACCAGGCTCAATCTCCATCCCCTCCTCTACCAGTAAACGAGTTTGGGTACTTCCTTGGGTCTGGTCAGCAGAAATGTCACGACGAATGACCAGGGTCTCTAAGATCACCAGCTGCAGACGTTGAACATCAGCATCGTTTTGATCGCTGACCAGCTCAATATCTGCGGTCAGCTGAGACGCTTCATTGTCAATATTAAGAACTAATTGAGTTCGTAAAATTTCGACACTATCAACCGACTTAACACGCTCACCATCCTTAAAGAACAGCCGCTGAACTGCGCCAATACTAATGGAATTATCTTCGCTGTCACTGACAGAATATTGGCTTGGCACATCCGGTACATCCGGCACTTCAAATTCCTGAACAGGACGCAACAGCAGTGCTGCTCCTTCGGGCGTTTCCACATACTCAACAAATCGAAGAGCCTCAGCCGTAACGCCAGGAATTACCTCCTCACCGGCGCTGACCAAAACACCATCTTTACCGCTAGCCGCATCTGGGCTATCCACCATGTGAATATCCCCGGGCTTAATGACAATTTCCCTTAGAATGTCATTTTTTTGAGTGACCTCAACTACACCACTAATCTGGCAGAAGATGTCCTTTACGACCTCAGTACCCGCTTCAATATACTGACCATCTTCAACCATCAAAAGCGAGATGTCTTTATTGACCTCGTGGGCCTCCTCCGGTATCCAAAGGAGCGTTCCTCCTTTGGTGACTTCATATCCCTGCTTACCCTTACTTTTCTTGGCAATTTCGATACCTGAGAACTTGATGATTCCGCCACTCTGAGTGTGATAGGTATCGTCTACTAGTTCTGCTATGACCTGACCACCAACGACTTTGGCACCCGGTGTAGCAATTAGGGAATAGCGAGTACCTTTATCTGTCTGCAGAAAGTAATGCTCACGTCCCTGCCCACTCTCGACTTCGACCTCGGTACCATCAAGCATCACCGAAGCTGTAATAATCTCAACTTCACGGCTGCCTTTGCTGTCGGAGCGATCGGGTAACCTTACTACTCCTCCCCGTTCAGTAACAATTTTGGTTTCTGCCAAAATTCCGCTGGACTCGATCGTATCTCCGTTCTTGACTATTGGCTCTGCACCCGGCGGCAAGTTGTAAACCTCACCCGAAAGCACCCACAGTAAGCCACCGCGCTGGGCTAACTTCGTGATATTGCCCTGACGGTCTTTTTTCTCTTCCTGTACTAGACCAGAAAACAGGACCTCACCCGACATATCGGAGGTTACGTCCTTACTAGCCTTTTCAGTCACCTTACGGACCCGGCCGGTAGTGGGCAATTCTGCAATCAGGTCGCCTTTGCCTAAGACAGTGCCATCTGCCACAAAGACAATTGAACCCTGAGGTAAAGAAACCGAACGAGTTTTCCCGCTCTCCATGACTATTTTGGCGTCTGTGTTTGACTCCATCACCAGGGCGTCTTCACCATGGCGAGTCCGGAAGGCGCGGCTCCTTAATGCTTCTGGCATCTGAAACTGTCCAGCAACTTTGGCCCGTACCTGGGGTGCCAATTCTCCTGTAAACGTTCCTCCTGTGTGGAACGTACGCATAGTTAGCTGGGTACCAGGCTCGCCAATAGATTGGGCAGCAATAATACCAACGGCTTCACCCAAATCCACCATGTGGGAATGGGCTAAGCTCCAACCATAGCAGTGCTGACACACAGAGCGGGCCGCTTCACATGTAAGAGCAGAGCGAACCTTTACCTCCTTAATCCCAGAACTATCAACGGCCTTAGCCATATCCGCATCCATGGGCTTGTTGCGAGGCATCACTACCTCGCCGGTTTTGGGATGAATCGCATCTTCTGCTAATACTCGGCCTAGCAGCTTATCCTCTAAAGAAATCAGCACCCGCTCGCCATCTGTCATAGCACTCAATGGAATGCAGCGGTCTGTTCCACAGTCAATTTCGCGAATAATGACATCTTGGGAAACATCCACAAGACGACGGGTTAAGTAGCCTGAATCTGCCGTCCGAAGGGCAGTATCTACCAAGCCTTTACGGGCACCATAGGATGAAATGATGTACTCGGTAACAGTCAGTCCCTCTCGGAAGTTGGTTTTAATGGGCAGGTCAATGATTTCCCCCTGGGGATTAGCCATCAATCCCCGCATGCCTACTAACTGACGTACTTGGGAAATATTACCGCGAGCCCCAGAAAAGGCCATCATATAAACCGAATTAAGCGGATTATTTTCCTTGAAGTTACGAACAACTTCATCCTTTAACTCTTCACTGGTTTCGTTCCACGTATCGATCACCTTTTGGAAACGCTCTACCTCGGTGATTTCGCCTCGGGTATAGCGCTCTTCAGTATCGCGAATTTCCTGCTCCGCAGCTTCTAGCAACTGCCGCTTACTTGGGGGCACCTGTAAATCATCAACGCTGATGGATACACCGGCACGGGTAGCATATTTGAAGCCAAGCGACTTAATTTCATCGGCCATAGCCGATGTACGGGCTGTACCATAATTATCAAACGACCAAGAAATCAGGTTTTTAAGCTGCTTCTTGTCAATAATACGGTTACGAAAAATGATGGCTCCGGCTTGTTCGTTACCTTGCTCTGCCATGGGGAACTCTCTGCCTCAAAGTGCTAACAGCTAATGGATATGTGAGAAAAACGGGTCTATGGTTTAACTAGCAAGTGCCGCATGGACAGCATGGTTGTAAATGATGCGCCCAGGGGTCGTATAAAGATGCTGCGATAGGAGATTGCCGTCACTGTCTTCGCGCACGCGTCGATGTTGATAGCGCTTAGTCACCATGCCATCTCCGTTATCAATTACCTCAAGCGGATCGCCATCGGACTCAACAGGCCCATCAAAACGGAGCCAAACCCAAGCATGAAGTCCCACCGTACCCTGCTCGTAAGCAATGATGGCATCTTCCATGCTAGCAAAATGGGAATCAGCTCCTTTTTGTTCATGGGGGTTTTCTGCCGTCAGATAGTAGCAGCCCAGTACCATATCCTGACTAGGCGTAATAATCGGTCGCCCCGTAGCTGGTGACAGCACGTTATTAGATGCCAACATCAGTAAACGGGCCTCAGACTGAGCCTCCAGCGATAGGGGAACATGCACAGCCATTTGGTCACCATCAAAGTCGGCATTGAAGGCAGGACAAACCAGGGGATGCAGCTGCAGAGCACGCCCTTCCACCAGCATAGGCTCAAATGCTTGAATCCCAAGACGATGAAGTGTGGGTGCCCGATTGAGCATTACCGGATGATTTTCAATTACCTCCTCCAATACGCCCCAAATGCTCGGGTCGTTGCGCTGGATAAGTTTCTTAGCAGCTTTGATGTTATTTACTAACCCTTGACGGATCAGACGATGAATCACAAATGGCTGAAACAGCTCAATCGCCATCTCACGGGGCAGACCACACTGATGGATTTTTAGCTTGGGCCCAACCACAATCACCGAACGGCCAGAATAGTCCACCCGCTTACCGAGTAAGTTTTGGCGAAAACGTCCCTGCTTACCTTCAATAATATCCGAGAGCGATTTCAGAGGACGGTTGTTAGCACCTACCACCGTTCGACCACGACGGCCATTATCAATGAGGGCGTCGACAGCCTCCTGCAGCATCCGCTTCTCATTACGGACAATGATTTCGGGAGCCAGAATCTCCTGCAGTCTTGCCAGTCTGTTGTTACGGTTAATTACTCGACGATAGAGGTCATTGAGGTCAGACGTAGCAAATCGACCACCATCCAACTGAACCATTGGGCGCAGATCAGGTGGGATCACAGGAATCACATCCAGTACCATCCAATCTGGCCGTGAGCCAGTTGCGATAAAGTTATCGATCACCCGCAGCCGTTTGATCAACTTTGCACGCTTCTGCCCTTTAGCATTGGCAATATTTTCTCGCAGTTGCTCAGCTACTGCCTCAAGCTCCAGGTCCTGCAGCAGACGCTGCAGTGCCTCTGCCCCAATGCCTACCTCTATCCCGGAGAGATCGGACTCTTCATCATAAAGCTGATCCTCAATCTCAATCCACTGATCTTCAGTAAGAAGTTGCTTGTAGCTCAGACTATCGGCATTTCCTGCGTCTAAAACAACATAGGCATTGAAATAGACAATTTGCTCCACATCCCTCAGGGGCATGTCAAGCAAAATTGCAATATAGCTGGGAATACCCTTGAGATACCAGACATGGGCCACAGGAGCAGCTAGCTTGATATACCCCATCCGGTGACGGCGCACCCGCGACTCGGTCACCTCTACTCCGCAGCGCTCACATACAATTCCACGGTGACGTACGCGTTTGTACTTACCGCAGTGACACTCCCAATCCTTAGCTGGTCCGAAAATGCGCTCACAGAACAGCCCATCCATTTCAGGTTTGAGTGTTCTGTAGTTAATCGTTTCAGGCTTTGTTACCTCGCCCACAACTGTACCGTTAGGGAGCGTACGCTCGCCCCATTGACGAATGCGGTCGGGCGAAGCCAAACCGATTTTGACATAGTCAAAGCGCTGTTCTAGTTTCGGCATTCTGTTTGATTCCTTGTACGCGGCCTGTGAATTAGGGCAGGGTTACGAGCTAGAAGATGAGTCCGAGCGTTGACCAAGGCCGGTATTGTACGCATGCACAGTGCCAACCGTCAGGAAAACGCCCAACTCATTTACTAAGGACTAAAGCTGTGGCTCTTCAATACTTGGGGCAGCAGCTGGTGCAGTCGGAGAAGATTCAGATGATTCGTCTCGTGAAATAGATTCATAGGTAGGACGCGATGGTGAGCGTCGATTAATGGAATCTGACATTAGGTCAACCTCCACATCACGGCTAGTGCCATCCTCCTGGGTCTCTAGCTTATGGACAGCAATATCTAAACAGAGTGACTGCAGCTCACGCATCAATACTTTGAAAGATTCGGGCGTACCCGGCCGAGGAATTGCCTTGCCTTTGACGATGGCATTTAGGGCTTCATTACGACCTTGCATATCGTCGGATTTAACGGTTAGCAGTTCCTGCAGGGTATAGGCCGCACCAAAGGCTTCAAGCGCCCAAACTTCCATTTCCCCAAAGCGCTGTCCTCCCTGCTGAGCTTTACCCCCCAGAGGTTGCTGGGTAACTAGGGAGTAGGGACCGGTAGATCGAGCATGAATCTTATCATCCACTAGGTGAACTAGCTTCAGCATATAGGGCTTACCTACGGTGACAGGACGATCAAATGGCTCACCCGTACGACCATCATAGAGTTGAATCTTGCCCGGATCATCAGGGTTGAATACCCAGTCACTACCGGTGGCGTCACGAGCATCTTGAAGCTTGCCATGGGTAGTTTCCAAGGAAGCTTCCTCACCATACATTTCGTCAAAGGGCGTGATCTTGAAGCGGGCACTGAGATTTTCTCCAGCCCAGCCCAGCAAGCACTCAAACACCTGGCCTACATTCATACGCGACGGTACACCCAAAGGATTGAGGACGATGTCAATTGGGGTGCCATCAGGTAGGTAGGGCATATCTTCAATTGGCAAAATACGGGAAATAATCCCCTTGTTGCCGTGACGACCAGCCATCTTGTCGCCCACCTGAATCTTACGTTTTTGAGCAACATAGACACGAACAACCATGTTGGCACCAGGGGGAAGTTCATCCCCTTGCTCGCGGGTAAAAACGCGAACGTCCACTACACGACCCTTTTCACCGTTGGGGACCCGCAGGGAATTATCCCTAACGTCCCTAGCTTTTTCACCAAAGATAGCCCGCAGCAGCTTTTCCTCTGGGGGCTGGTCAGACTCACCTTTGGGGGTCACCTTGCCGACTAAAATGTCGCCCGAGGTAACCCAGGCTCCAATCCGAATAATGCCGGTCTCGTCAAGCTGCCGCAGAGCATCTTCACCAACGTTGGGAATCTCACGGGTGATTTCCTCTGGTCCTAGCTTGGTTTGACGAGCTTCGATCTCAAATTTCTCAATATGGATAGAGGTGTAAAGATCGTCGTACACCAGACGCTCGCTCAGGAGAATCGCATCCTCATAGTTGTAGCCTTCCCAGGGCATATAGGACACTAGTACGTTTTGCCCCAGGGCAATTTCACCACCCTCAGTTGCCGAACCGTCGGCCAGCACTTGGCCCGCCACTACCTTATCTCCAGCAAATACCAGAGGTCGCTGATTTAAGCAGGTGTCCTGGTTAGAGCGCTGATACTTTTGCAGTTCTTGGGCATACTTTCGCCCCGAAGCGTCGGTAATGACCACTTTTTTGGCATCTAGAAAGGTAACCTCACCGTCCACGGGGCTGATCACTACCATGCCAGAATCACGAGCGGCCTGAGCTTCTAAACCCGTGCCCACCAGGGGTCTTTCCGGGCGAAGCAGGGGGACTGCCTGACGCTGCATGTTTGAACCCATAAGGGCACGGTTGGCATCGTCATGTTCTAGGAAAGGAATTAGAGAAGTCGCTACCGAAATAATTTGAACCGGTGAAACGGCAACATAGTCCACCTCAGAGGTTGCCGTGGTAATAAAATCTTGACGGTATCGCACAGGGACAGACTCACCAAGGATATTTCCATCAATATCAATGGGGATATCGCCAGGGGCTACTCGAAAGTCATCCTCTTCGTCAGCGGTCATATAGGTTGACGGCAGATCCTTTCGAATGCGGCCTTCATCAACCTGGAAAAAGGGTGTTTCGATAAAGCCAAAATCATTGACGCGAGCGTGGGTAGCAAGAGAGCCAATCAACCCCGCGTTGGGACCCTCAGGTGTCTCAATTGGACAAATCCGACCGTGATGGGAGGGGTGAATATCCCGAACAGCAAACCCTGCTCGCTCACGGGTTAGACCGCCAGGGCCTAGGGCGCTGATACGTCGCTTGTGGGTAAGCTCAGCCAAAGGATTTGTCTGATCCATAAACTGAGACAGCTGGCTAGAGCCAAAAAACTCTTTAATCGCAGCAACCAACGGCTTAGGATTCACCAGTGATGCCGGCGTTAATGAGTCAGCGTCAGATACGGTCATCCGCTCGCGAATAATTCGCTCCAAACGATTGAGCCCGACACGGACCTGATTTTGTAATAGCTCGCCAACGGACCGAACTCGTCGATTACCCAGGTGATCAATGTCGTCGATGATGCCGATATCAAACTCTAAATTGATTAGATAGTCGATGGCGGCCAGTACATCCTGCGGAGTCAGGACACGGACGGCATCGGGTACGCTCAATCGGAGCTTCCGGTTAAGCTTGTAACGTCCTACCTTGCCTAGATCGTAGCGTTTGGGGTCAAAGAAGCGGGAGTTTAAGAGCTGCTGACCACCCGATACCGTTGGTGGCTCACCGGGGCGGAGTTTCCGATATAGCTCCAAGAGGGCTTCTTCTTCGCTAAACTGACCTTCTTTTTCAATGGTTTTTTGAAAGTACTCAGGGTGACGCAGGGAATCAAAAATTTCACTATCACTCAATCCCAATGCCTTGAAAAGAACCTGAGCAGACAGCTTTCTGGTCTTATCAATTCGCACCCAAACCAGATCGTTTTTGTCAGTTTCAAACTTGAGCCAGGCCCCCCGGTTGGGAATCAGATTGGCATTGTAGGTACGACGACCGTGCTTATCGGTTTCGGCCTTGTAGTAAACACCGGGGCTGCGCACAATTTGATTGACGATCACTCGCTCAGCACCGTTGATAATAAAGGTGCCGCGATCGGTCATCAGTGGCAGGTCACCGATAAATACTTCCTGCTCTTTAATTTCCCCAGTTTCCTTGTTAATGAGACGTGTCGGGACGTACATTTGTACTGAGTAAGTACTGTCGCGACGCTTAGCCTCATCGACCATGTATTTGGGGCTTTTGAGCTTATAGTCCTTACCCAGGAAATGCAGCTCCAGCTTGCCCGTGTAGTCGGTGATAGGAGAGAAACTCTCAAGTTCCTCAATGAGACCTTCTTGCAAAAACCAGCGAAAGCTAGAGCGCTGAATTTCAACTAGGTCAGGCAGTACAAAGGAGGATTGGGAAATGGTTAGGTCAGTCATTCGTCTCCTCGAGCAGGTCAAGCCTTGATAAACAGGGTGTAAAAACGAAAGATAAAAAGGTTTAATTAAACCAAAAGGAAATAGTGCTAAGTTACAGACACAAAAATGACTACATAGCCCTAACGGGTAATGCAGTAAAACCAATATTTTGCAGGTGTCTTGCTAGCATCCGACGGATGGGACTGGGCACAATGGGCAATTTTTAAGAGCAACCGCTAGGCATCAACAGTAGGGAAAGGATGAGTGCAAAAAATTAGACTCGCTGGCTGCCATTAGACTAACGCATAGCCGAGGTAGTATATCACAAATCACCAATGGAATTTAATATTTTGTCAACTTTCCTGGACTCAACTTTCCTGAAAATATGGACTTAAAAAAAACAGGTTCCACTTAAATCTTGACAGACTTGCTTAAACAACATGGACATTAAATGCTTTGCATGCTGCCAATCATGGTGAACAAGCGTCACTGAGCGATCGCAAACGAGGCATCGGGCAATTTGAACAGCTCTCGAGCATTGGCGGTGGTTTGAGCCGCAAGCACCTCTAGGGGCACCCCCCGTAGCTTGGCGACAAACTCGGCGACGTGACGCACGTTGGCCGGCTGGTTGCGCTTTTGGCTACGTTTTGGGACTGGCGTTAGAAAGGGGCAATCGGTCTCTACTAGGATGCGATCGCACCCCACCATTTGAGCTGAGGCCTGCACCTGGGAAGCGCTTTTAAACGTCACAATGCCGCTAAAGCTGATGTAGAACCCCAGATCTAGAAACCACTGGGTTTCCTCTGGTGTGCCGGTCCAGCAGTGCATCACACCCTTTACAGGACCGTGCTCCTGCCAAAACGCCTGCAGCACATCGCGCATCGTCATAGCCGCATCCCGACAGTGGATAATCACAGGCAGCCCCAGCTCAAACGCCACCAGCAGCTGAGCCCGAAAGGACTCAATCTGACAGGCCTGGTCGTCAGCCTTAAAGAAATCCAAACCGGTTTCCCCAATGGCGACCACCCGACTATCCGACAGAGCCAGCTGACGAATACGCATCGCCAGATCCGACGTCCACTTATCCATGTCCAACGGATGCAGGCCCACGGCAAAAGACACCTCGCCAAACCGATCGGCAATCGCTTTGATCCCGTCAAACTCCGATGGCTCAACACAGGAATGCACCAGGTGAACCACACCCGCCTGTCGCCAGGCAGAGGCCACATCATCTAGGTCAGGCTGAAAACTATCAAAGTTGATGTGAACGTGGGTATCAACCAGCTGCATGTTTTATGAGGATGAAACCGCTTCGTGCTTTTTGAGAGCGTGGGCAATTTTAGACTTACGACGGGCGGCCGCATTTTTGTGGATGCTGCCGCGCTTAACGGCCTTATCAATCTTGCTAAAGGCGGCTGACATGGAGGTATCGACAGCCTGCTTTTTCTCATCCGAAGGATCGTCAGCATACTCGCCCAAAGCGGCGTAGTAATTCTTTGTCAGGGTTTTAACCGCTGATTTGTAGGACTTGTTGCGTAGACGATTGCGCTCCGTAATCTGAATGCGCTTGAGCGCGGATTTAATGTTTGCCACTATTTGCCACTTTAGTTTTCGTCAGAGTCTATGATTATAGCATCAAAGAATATGATTAAAGTCCTTAGAACCTATTTGTAGGGTCAGACAATCTGCCTGCCTCTAAAAATCCGCGTTAAGCTATAACAGTCATAACTTTTCCCATCCTCGCCACCCGCCTCAATGTTGCGAACTTTGTACAAGCTCAGCGAAGCGCAGGCTGAACTCCAGCGTATTTGCGATCGCATCCACACCGATCAGGTGGTTGAGCAAGAAACCACCGTTCGAGAAATTCTGAGCGCCGTCCGCCATTCCGGGGATGAGGCCCTTCTGCATTACACCGCTAAATTTGACCACCAAACCCTGACCCCAAGCACCCTCCGCATCAGCGGGGCCGAGATTGACACCGCCTATCAGCAGGTCTCCAGCGAGCTACTACAGGCAATCCGCCTGGCCTGCCAAAACGTCAGGGCGTTTCATCAGCAGCGGCTACCCAAAAACTGGGTCACCTTCGAAAACAACGGCGTTGTGTTGGGCAAACGCTACACCCCCGTCGCCCGTGCTGGCATCTACGTACCCGGCGGTCGAGCCGCCTACCCCAGTACGGTCATCATGAATGCCATTCCGGCCCATGTGGCAGGTGTAGAGCGTCTGGTGATGGTTACCCCCACACCCAAGGGTCAGATCAACCCGGCGGTGCTGGTGGCCGCCCAGGAAGCTGGCGTGCAGGAAATCTATCGTGTGGGCGGGGCCCAAGCCGTTGCCGCCCTAGCCTACGGTACTGCAACCATCCCCAAGGTCGACATTATTAGCGGCCCTGGCAACATCTATGTCACCCTGGCCAAAAAGCATGTGTACGGCACCGTCGGCATCGACTCCTTGGCCGGTCCATCGGAGGTTCTGATCATTGCCGATCACACGGCCAACCCCACCCATGTGGCCGCCGATCTGCTAGCCCAGGCTGAACACGACCCCATGGCAGCGGCGATTTTATTAACCACCGACAGCAAGCTCGCCGACAAAGTAGTGTTTGAGGTCAACCGACAGCTAGTTGGGCATCCCCGACAGATCGAAACGGAAAAGGCGATTGCCCACTACGGCATTGCCGTCGTTGTCGACTCCTTGGACGCGGCGGTCAAACTCTCCAACCAGTTTGCCCCCGAACATCTCGAACTGGAGGTCGACGATCCCTGGTCGCTGCTTGAGCAAATTACCCAGGCCGGGGCCATCTTCCTGGGCCATGACACACCGGAGGCCGTTGGCGACTACCTGGCCGGGCCTAATCACACCCTGCCCACCTCGGGGGCGGCCCGCTACGCTTCTCCCCTGAGTACAGAAACATTTATGAAGCATTCCAGCCTGATTCAGTATTCAAAATCAGCCCTTAGCAATGTCGCTGGCGCTATCGATGCGTTGACGTCAGCCGAAGGGCTACCGTCCCACGGAGATTCAGTCAGACTCCGGGTAGAGGAATCTGACTAGGGAAAAAGAATTTTATAAGATCCAAGAATTGTGTCTGCAGAGGCTGCCATAGAACACCGGCACGGCCAACAGTAGGGCCTAACTAAATTCTTAATCCTAACCGGGCGTCTGTCTCGGGCATCTGTCCTAGGAGGCGTCTTCTCGGCGCTTTTGGATAGCCAGAAATAGCTGCAGCCTCAGCAAACTGGTCGTCTGGGCAATGTTGAGGGGCAGGGTGGATACCCCTTCCAGGCGGGACTGGACCCAGCCATCGCCCCAGTGCCACTCATGGAAGCCATCCACACCACGGTGGAGCAAAAATCGAATCGTACTCTCAGAGCAGGCTTCTATCGTATGATCGATGCGAATAGGACCGACATAGCTAGAAAAGGTCTGCCCCACCCGTAGCGGTGCCTTAAAACTCTCAGAGAATTGCTGGGGCCACAGCCACTGCCGCAGATGCTCGGGCTGGACCAGGCTCCGCCGTAGTTGAGCAACGGTCGCATCAATTTCA
>ERZ1740070.1723-NODE-1723-length-13333-cov-17.442612_pt1 | contig 13333 bp, 11 predicted proteins | sample MGYA00581734_ERZ1740070 | MGnify/ENA primary metagenome ERZ1740070 (study PRJEB43018, sample SAMN04849744) | marine metagenome | isolation source: floating plastic debris | place: Pacific Ocean | collected 2008-09-01 | study: EMG produced TPA metagenomics...
TTTTGGGAGGAAGAATGAATATTGCCGTTATTGGCCTTAGCCATAAGACTGCACCAGTCGAGGTTCGGGAAAAACTCAGCATTCCCACGCCTAAGGTTGAGGATGCGATCGCAAGACTCACCAGCTACCCCCACGTTCGAGAAGTTTCCATCCTTAGCACCTGCAACCGTCTAGAGCTGCACCTGGTCCTCGTCAATACCGAAAACGGCATTCGTGAAGTTATCCAGTTTTTGGCCGAATACGGTGATGTATCAGTCGATGAACTCCGGCCTCACCTGTTTATCCTGGTACAGCAAGACGCCATCATGCACCTGCTGCGGGTGTCCTCTGGTCTAGACAGCCTCGTCCTAGGTGAAGGTCAGATTTTAGCCCAGGTCAAGCACGCCCTGGCCGAGAGCCAAAAGCACAAGGGTGTGGGGCGCATTCTCAGCCGTCTGTTCAAAGACGCCATTAAAACCGGTAAGCGCGTTCGCACCGAAACCAGCATCGGTACCGGCGCGGTTTCTGTTAGTTCTGCTGCCGCTGAGCTAGCCCAAATGAAGGTGCCCGACTTCACCGACTGCCACATCACCATCATTGGTGCAGGTAAAATGGGTCGTCTGCTGGTAAAACACTTGGTATCCAAGCGGGCCGTCAATATTACTCTGCTGAACCGTAGCCTCAAGCGGGCTGATGACCTGGCCGCCGAGTATAGCCATGTAAATATCAAAACCGGCACCATGGACAGCATGTCAGCCGCTGTTACCAGAGCCGATATTGTCTTTACCTGCACCTCTTCCGAGGAGCCTGTGCTGCACAGTGATAACGTCAAGCCTTGCTTAGCCGGTCGTCCCCTCAGCTTGTTCGACATTTCTGTCCCCCGCAACGTACATAAAAACGTTGAGGAGCTAGAAGGGGTAAAAGCCTACACTGTAGACGACCTCAAAGAAGTGGTCGCAAAAAACCAAGAAAGCCGTCGTCAGATGGCCCAAGAAGCCGAAGGCATCCTAGAGCAAGAGCTAAACCAGTTTCTCAAATGGTGGAACTCCCTCGATACGGTATCCACCATCAGCAGTCTGCGTACTAAAGTAGAAGCCATTCGTGAGCAGGAGCTAGAAAAAGCCCTATCGCGTCTGGGGGCTGACTTTTCCGACAAGCATCGCAATGTGGTCGAGGCCCTGTCGCGCGGCATCGTTAATAAGATTCTGCACGATCCCATGACTCAGCTGCGCGCCCAAGAAGACGCCGTATCGCGTAAGCAAGCCATGGAAACCTTGCAGGTGCTCTTTAACCTCGAAGAGAAAAAGGCTGCCGCTAAGCGCTAAAAAACTAAAATACGCATTAATACGGGCATTACATCACAATGTAGGGGCGTTCCACGGAACGCTCCTACATTGTTTTTACCAATTTCTATGGTGCTTACATCGCTACGTCGCCTCATTCCTCTATTCGTTACCATTGTTTGTCTGGGGTGTACCCAGGTCAATCCTGCCACCACCGATAGTCTCTATAGCTACAAACAACCCAGCAGCGATGGCATTGGCAAGGTCTATATGGGCCGAGAAATTTCCCAGGTGATGGGTCATCGAGGAGCCTCCTGGTTAGAGCGCCCGGGTCGTAAAGCAGATGAGCAACCTGACGTCGCTGTAGACGCACTGGAGTTAAAGCCCACGGATACGGTGGCCGATATCGGTGCGGGCACCGGCTACATGAGTTTTCGCATGGCGCAAAAGGTCCCTGACGGACAGGTGCTAGCGGTAGATTTGCAGCCGGAAATGATTCAGATGTTAGAAGCAGTCCGGGATGAGCAGGGCATTACTAACGTGCAAACCATTCAAGCGGAGGAGGATAATCCCCATCTCCCATCAGAGCAAGTGGACCTGGCCCTAATGGTGGACGCTTACCATGAGTTTGCGTTTCCTCGGGAGGTGATGACCGGTGTTGTGGATGGACTGAAGCCAGGTGGTCGTCTAGTGCTAGCGGAATATCGAGCAGAGAATCCAATGGTGATGATTAAACGGCTTCATAAGATGAGTGAGAAACAGGTAAAAAAAGAGATGGCTGCGGTAGGGCTAACCTGGTTAAAGACAGATGATCGGTTACCTCAACAGCACTTACTGTTTTTTGAGAAAGCGGCATAGAGATGTTGACTGAGTAGAGTCAACGCCAGAAATATATGACTGAGAACTGAGCGAGTTCGTATGCCTCTATGGGCACAGGTCATCCACGCGAAACATCTTCTTTTCGAGACGTTGATTATCAAACAGAACAGATACTAGGAGTATCAGATACAGCACAGCCTTTAGGCTTTTCGAACATTACAGTTGAGCTAAAAAATGTTGTTGACTCTGGCTAGTTCAATCAAGGCGATAGCTGTTCAAGATGGAATATCCTTGGCTGTGATTCTCTAACTTTCATCAGCGGCAACAATATCATTATCACCAAAACTGGCTACGTACTGACCATATCCCTCTGTTTCTAAATCAGCCAGTGGAATAAAGCGTAGTGATGCTGAATTGATGCAGTAGCGCAGCCCGGTTGGTGCTGGTCCATCCCTAAAGACATGCCCCAGATGAGAATCAGCCTGACGACTACGCACCTCAGTCCGCACCATAAAGAACGAGCGGTCTACCACCTCAACAACATTGGCAGGTTCAATGGGTTGAAAAAACGAGGGCCAGCCTGTTCCCGAGGCAAACTTATCTAGGGAAGAAAATAGCGGTTCTCCCGAGACTACGTCAACATAAATACCTGGCTTTTTATTGTTCCAGTAGGAATTTCTAAAGGGCGGTTCGGTATCATTTTCCTGTGTCACAGCGTACTGCTGCTCTGTCAGTATGGCTCTCAAAGCTTCCACATCAGGCTTCTGAAAATCAGCCTCGGCCACAACAGGTTCTACCGTTAGAGCAACTGCCTTAGCAGAGATGGGGGCAAAGAGAGTGAATACTACCAGCAGCACACAGCTCAGAATAATCCCGTAAAGTCGTTTCATTAGCCCCTTAATCACAGCGTTAATAGCAAAAGGTTTATGGTCTTTAACACCGACGACACATCATAATGGGATGCTCAAAATTGAAGAACATGGTGCCATCAGGCCAGAGCCCTACATCTAGGATAACAATCAACGCAAGTCCTGACAGTCGTCGTCGTTTCTCAAACAAACTGAAATTAGTGTGATGGCGTGCTTTATCTTATTAGTGCCTGCGCCCAGCTGCGTACTGACCGAATCACTTGATTTTCAGTTTGAGATTGTCGCTGTGTTAGAAAATCATTGAGCCGCACTGCTGTCACAGCTGTACACCCCCTTTCTTAAGTTTGCCCTACACCATCGCCTTTTCAATTCCTTCTGTAGTAGCGTTATTGACTGAAGTTCTAAATGCCCTATAGCAATGACAACCAACTGGCCCAGTTTGCTACAGCAGCTCATTGATAAGCAGTCCCTCTCGGTCGATCAAGCTGAATCGCTGATGCAGGGCTGGTTGACCGAATCCATCGATCCCATTATGACCGGGGCCATCCTGGCCGCACTTCAGGCCAAGGGCTTCTCGGCAGATGAGCTGGCGGGTATGGCCCGAGTGCTACAGGGGCAATCCCTTGGCGGTATGCAGCCTGATGATTCGCTACCCACGCCTCGCATTGATACCTGTGGCACGGGTGGCGATGGCGCGTCTACATTTAATATTTCTACCGCTGTGACCTTTGTGGCGGCGGCGGCGGGCCTACCGGTGGTGAAGCATGGTAATCGGTCGGCATCGAGCAAAGTGGGCTCTGCCGATGTCCTGGAAGGATTGGGGGTGGACCTGAGTGCATCTCCTGAGAAGTCAAAAGCGGCTGTGAAGGAGGTAGGGGTTACGTTTCTGTTTGCCCGTGGTTGGCATCCGGCGATGAAAGCAGTGGCTCCCATTCGCGGCACGTTGAAAATTCGTACGGTGTTTAATCTGTTAGGACCATTGGTGAACCCGTTACGGCCTACCGGTCAGGTGATTGGTGTGTTTGATCCATCGGTGATTGCCACCATGGCGGAAGCGTTGAACCAGCTTGGCATGGGGCAAGCGATGGTGCTGCACGGTCGTGAAGGTTTGGATGAAGCTGGTTTAGGGGATGCGACGGATGTGGCGGTGTTAGCCAATGGCCAGGTGTCAGCCCAGGTGCTCGACCCGCAACGGTTGGGGCTTGCTAAGGCGGATATATCGGCTCTACGGGGCGGTGAGCTAGAGGAAAATATGACTATTCTGCGAAATGTGTTGCAGGGTAAAGGTACCCAGGCTCAGCAGGAGGCTGTGGCGCTGAATGCGGCGTTGGCTCTCCAGGTCGGCGGTGTGGCGACAGGTGATTCTTTTGAGGCGGCCTGTGCCCAGGGGGTGACAACGGCAAAGGAGATTATTGCTAGTGGTGCTGCCTGGGATAAGTTAGAGCAGCTAGTCGCTTTCTTAAAAAGTTGAACCGTTATGCATGGTTAGAGGAGGATAGGTATAGCTCATCCTCCTCTATTAAAGTGTTCTCTTGGGTTGGAATCCATTGAGCTAAGAGGGCGGCAACAGCCATGGAGAAACCGCCTAGGATAACGATGCTGATGCGATCGCAACCCACACATTCCATCACCCAGCCCAACCCCAATGCGGCAACAATCTCTGGCAGCACAATAAAACAGTTGAAAATCCCCATGTAGAGACAGTTTTGCTCTGCCGGAATTGACTTGGCCAACAGCGCGTAGGGGAGCGAATGCATGCTGGCAATGGCAATACCCACCCCGACCATGGGGAGTAACAAGAAACCTGGCTGATGAATCCAATGGATCGAGATCAGACCCATCGCACCACACAACAAACTGAGACTGTGGGTGTGGCGCTCTCCCAACCGGGCAACAACAGAATAAATGCCAACGGCGGCGACACAACAGACCAAGTTGTCTACGGCTAGGCACAGCCCCGACCACTCAACACTTTTGGCGTAGAGTGGCGTACCGGGTACGGCCCCAAAAATATGGTGGGCAATGGCCGGGGGTAAATAGAGAAACATGCAAAATATCCCTAGCCAGCTAAAGCTTTGTACCCAGGCCAGCTGTCGCATGGTGGGGGGCATGGTTGCGATCGCACCCCAAATCTGCTTCACCATACCGTCTTCAGAAACCGGCAATGGCTTTATGTTTGTAGACTCCGGCGTGGTCACCACGGTCCAAATAACCGTACCCAAAAATACTGCCGCCCCCAAATAAAACGACAGCTTAATCGACAGCGGCACCCTGCCCAACGAAACAAGATTGGCCGTATCCATCTCAGCTAACGCCGACCCGGTGGTCCCCAGGTGAGCAATCAGCCAGGGCATGGCCGATGCCAGTACAGCGCCCAGACCGCACAGCAGACTCTGCACAATAAACCCCCGAGTTTGCTGCTGGGCTGGCACCAGGTCCGCCACAAACGACCGAAACGGCGTCATGCTCACATTGGCCGCTGCATCTAAGAGCCATAGCAGTCCTGCCGCTACCCATAGGCTAGGGGCATTGGGCAGCAGTATTAGCGCCACCGAGCTAAGCAACGCCCCAACCAAGAAGAAGGGACGTCGTCGTCCCAGGGGAGAGCAGGTGCGATCGCTCCAATAGCCAATCACTGGCTGTATCAGTAGACCACTCATGGGGGCCGCCAGCCACAGAAGCGGTAGCTGGTGTGGATTAGCCCCGAGGGATTCAAAAATAGCGCTGCCATTGGCCATCTGTAAGCCCCAGCCAAACTGGATACCGAGGAAGCCAAAGCTCATATTCCATAGTGCCCCCATGCTGGCCTGCTTCTGTAATGGGGGAGTGGGTGCGGACGACTGGGAGGGGGAGGCAGCAACCTGAGTGACGTCTACCATGGCATTGCCATTAGGGTCACAGGTGCAAAATTATTGGCAGGCTTACGCATAGATGGAAAATTCTACGGCCCATCAACAGGCCATAGCCACATGAACGGAATGATTGTTGTTATCGCTAACGTCAACTAAACAAAAGAAAAAGTGTTTTATTTTGTTTTGCAGGTAACGGCTACTGCTGTCAGTACTCCATAGCTCAACTAATACCGCAGATCAGCAACACCTATTCTAATTAAAGCCTTATAAATTATTTTATTGCAGCTATATATCTCTATGTAACGACCTTTGAACCAGTCGTGTTTTCCTCAGACCACCTTCTTACAATAAATAAGCAGTCCCTAACAAGTTGCTCCTATGGTTAGCAAAACAGTCTTAACGACAACGGCGACTAAAACCGTTGGTGAGATGATGACCGCACCCCCCCTGACGGCAACGCCAGATATGCCCCTCAAGGATGCTGTGCAACTGCTAGCCACCCATCGCATTAGTGGGTTGCCTGTGATTGATGATAATGGAGCAGCGGTGGGTGAAATTTCTGAAACCGATCTGATGTGGCAGGTCAGTGGAGCGTCGCTACCGGCCTATGTCATGCTGCTCGATAGCGTTGTGTACTTAACCAACCCCGCCCGCTACAGCCAAGAACTACACAAGGCCCTGGGGCAAACCGTCGCTGATGTTATGTCCCGTAAAGTAACCTTTGTTCAAGCTGCCGATGATTTGCAGCGGGCTGCCCAGCTCATGCACGATAAGCAAATTCGTCGATTGGTGGTGGTGGATGATGAGAAACGCGTGATTGGGATTCTAACCCGTGGGGATATTGTGCGTGAACTCGCCCAGCAGTACGCCTAAACCACCGCCAACCTTTTTTGGATACCAAAGCAAACATTAATTCATGGTCATCTCACCCGAGCAGATTAAGCAGCAGCTAGCATCAGAAGACCTGGGACAACGCTTGCGGGCCGTAAATCTATTGCGGGAGATTGATCCAGCCGTTGCCTTTGAGCTCATTCAAACCGTGATTAGCGACAGCAGTGCCCGCGTGCGCTACGCTGCGATTAGTCAGTTTTCCACCCTAGGGACCCAAGATAAAGAGACCGCGCTGACCCTCTTGAGAGGGGCGCTCTACCACGATCCAGAAGCCGACGTACAGGCGGCAGCGGCTGACTCTATTGGTGCGTTACGGTTGGTGGAAGCCTATGATGATTTGGCCACCGCCTATCAAAACACCTCAGAGTGGATTGTCCAGATGAGCATTGTTGCTTGTTTAGGAGAACTCGGGGTTGATCGCGGGTTTGATCTATTACAGCAGGCACTGCAGTCTGAGAATAATTTGGTGGCGTTAACGGCCATCGGTGCCATGGGAGAGCTGAAAGATCCTCGAGGTATTCCTCTGCTTTTGGCCTTTGAAAAGAATGACGATTGGCAAGTGCGCCACCGCCTGGCCCAGGCCTTGAGCAACTATCTGCCAACGCCCCAGGCCGATGCTGTGCTGCCGACGCTTACCGCATTAACCCAAGATGAATCAGAAATAGTCGCCGACGCTGCTCGCTCCCATTTGCCATGATTAGTCTGCCATAGCCACGTTCGCAGCATGGATATTTCTGAAAGTTCTGAACCTATAGCGTTGCGCAGTTCACAACGGTGATGCTCGCTAAACGGTTTAGATAGCCACAGCTATGGGCGATACAACCTGCTGTTGGTGCAGCGTCTTCTTCGGAGATATGCATTCAGCCATTTGTCATACAACCGCTAACCTGACTGGCAATCGACGGATATATTTAGTCGATTTTCATAGATAAACTCAATGGCAGAATGGTCGTAATTAAGAACATATCAAGCTTATTTTTACTGATGATTTGATGTTACGAATAACGGACTTAGTTGAAATTACTGAGTCTTGAATGATGCACCCATGTTATTAATTAGTTATTGTAAAAAAATACGACTCTACGTCCGCTTAATCGTTCACTGAGTCTGAGCTTTTACGTTAGTAAGGGGTAAAGATAATAAAGTCTTTGCGTTTATAAAAGCATTCTCCGTATAGCTAACTCTTTTGTCTTTGTTCGTACATTAGATATCTGATTGGCGATTGTTTCTTAAAACATTACAAGTAATAAAACTGATGTCTACCAGTGCTTCATACTGATTGCCTCGTGATGTTCTAGAGGATGAACTTAAAGTGATAACAGAATCAAACCTGTCTTTTTTTAGTCTGAAAAAATTACAAGTTCGATGATTTATTGCATAGTTTTTCCTGTTTTTTAGTTTGGTTTATTGCAGATCTGATATATTAGAAAAGGATAAACAAGGTTATTAGTTTTCTGTAGTATTTAGCACATTTAAATAATTAGAAAAAGTTTACAAGAATCCACTTTAGACGTTTAGATAGTCTGTCCAAATTGATTTCAAGACGACAGTACATGTTGATTGATGGGCCTGCCATTGATGGGTGTAGGTTCGGTGTTGAGGATTGATTTCATGGTAAGTGTGATGACATCATCCACTGGGGTGAAGTGGGATAAACTTAGTTTTGCTTCGACCCTATATCTGTATCCAATTATTGATACGCTGCTCGAACGTGCTCCGACACAGATGCGCGATGAGCTCCGTCTAGGTCTGCAGGAAGCTTTGGTGAATGCGGCCAAGCATGGCAATAGTTTAGATCCCAGTAAGCATGTGTCCGTTCAGTACGCCAGGGTTGATGGTAGCTACTGGTGGATTATTACCGATCAGGGCAGCGGCTTTGAGATGTCTGATGACTGTCATGACTGTCCCGATGGCGATGGCAGTGAGACCATGGGTGATTGTGGTCGTGGCCTGTTTATCTTGCATCAAATTTTTGATCAGGTGCACTGGTCCTCTAAGGGGAATGAGGTTCACCTGTGTAAGCGTCTCAGCCGTTGGCCCAATTGGCTCAGGTGGTGGTCAGGTCCATGGACTGCGAAAGATACCATGGCGATGGGCTGACGGTCGCTGAAGCTTTTATAATTGATGTGCTCATTAAATTGTTAAGGCATGGCCTTTTTGATGGCTGTTAGTTTGCCGCTTATTGGGTAGGGCATGGGATCTATGGCCTACGAACCGCTACATCACAAGTATCGTCCCCAAACCTTTGCCCAACTGGTGGGTCAGGGTGCGATCGCAACCACCCTATCCAATGCCCTACGGCAAAATCGCATTGCTCCTGCCTATCTCTTCTGTGGGCCCAGGGGTACGGGCAAAACCTCTAGCGCTCGAATTTTAGCTAAGTCACTCAACTGCCTAAATAGCGAAGCCCCCACCCCTGAGCCCTGCGGTGAATGCCAGGTCTGTCGCGAAATTACCGTGGGTGCCTCCCTCGATATTGTCGAGATTGACGCCGCCAGCAATACCGGTGTAGATAACATCCGCGAGCTAATTGAGCGAGCTCAGTTTGCCCCAGTGCAGTGCCGTCATAAGCTCTATGTGCTCGACGAAGTACACATGCTGAGCACGGCAGCATTTAACGCCTTACTAAAAACCCTGGAAGAGCCGCCGCCTCAGATGGTATTTGTGCTCGCTACCACCGATCCCCAGCGAGTGTTGCCCACCATTATTTCTCGCTGTCAGCGGTTTGATTTTCGCCGCATTCCCCTGGATGCGATGGTGCAGCATTTAGAGTACATCGCCCAGCAAGAATCCATTGCCATTACTCCCGATGCCCTACAGCTGGTGGCTCAGCTCTCCCAAGGGGGACTGCGGGATGCTGAAAGTTTGCTCGATCAGCTAGGGCTGCTGGATGGGGAAATTACGATTGAATCGGTTTGGGATTTGGTTGGGGCCGTGTCCGAGCGGGACCTTTTGGCTCTGGTTCAAGCTGTTGGTGCCGACGATGGTACCCAGGTGCTGATTTTGGCCCGCCAACTCATGGACCGAGGGCGAGAACCGCTGATGGTGCTTCAGAGTTTGGTGGCGTTTTACCGTGACTTATTAATCGCTAAGACAGCGGCTGACCGCCGCGACCTAGTGGCCATTACTCCGCCCATTTGGGCAGAGATGCTCCCGTTTGCCCAGGAAATGCCGCTGTCATTACTGCTGGCTAGTCAGCAGCATTTACGATCAGCTGAGGTGCAGGTAAAACATACGACCCAGCCCAGACTGTGGTTAGAGATTACCCTCATGGGGCTATTGCCATCGGCCCAGGGTCAGCCCGTTCCCGTTGTCTCAGCTGTGCTCTCTTCGCCTGTCCCTTCTGTTTCTCCTGTTAAACAGCCCGTTCCTCCTCCCCCCCCTCAATCAGAAAAAAGCTCACCGCCCCAGCCATCTGTGGTGCCTGCCCCACAGCCAGTAAATGAGCCGGCGGCGGCTCCACCAGCCGTTGTAGATGAGCTGCCCATAACGGTTCAATCAGTTCAAACAGTTCAGCCGACGGGAGCCCCTCAACCCAAGGCCAAGCCTGACAGCGGCTCTGGCACTAAACCTGATGTTGCCCCGGCTGCATCTTCTGCTGCAAAAGCGCCTTCAAAAAAAATAGAGGCACCTGCCATGGGCAGCCTCAGCGATATTTGGGCAAAAATAGTCGCTCAGCTAACGCCCATGGGCACCCAGGTACTCATGCGGCAGCATGGTCATTTATTAGCCTGTGACGGTGTTGAAGCAAATGTGGGGATTACCAACGATAAGCTCATGCGGATGGCTCAAGACCGCTTGAGCAACGTAGAGATAGCGTTTGAAAAAGTTTTTGGCTATAAATTACGGGTCACCATGGTGGTTGCCCAGTCCGATAACGTGGCCGCTCCGCCCCCAGTAGCCCCTTCCCCAGCTGCTATACCACCGCCTTCTCGCCCGCCAGCACCTCAGGTAAAGCCCGCTCCACCTAAACAGAATGCTGCGCCGTCTAGTCGTTCCCCTAATCCAGCCGCGCCAGCCCCCCCAGCTGCGCCCTCGGCTCCAGCATCCCCAGAGGCAGCGCCGCCGGCCAACGCCGCTGGTTGGCAAGCAGAAAGTGACCTGGATCGAAGCGTTAAGAGCTTTGCCCAGTTCTTTAGTGGTCAAATTGTTAACTTAGACGATGAGCCAAGTGACTCGCTTGAGTCTCCGACTAAGGGCGCTCCCCCGTCTACCGAGCCAGGGCCTGATGTGCCGTTTTAGTTGGCTGCCAACTAAATTGATCACGTTAATCGCATCTGATGGCGTCTGAGTGTCAGGTTAGTAGTGAAAGGGAATTGAGCATAGGGGAAATAGTCCCAGTACCAGACCCGCAATACATCCAGTGGTCATTAACGACCACTGGGGTTGAAAACCATAATCATGGTCCGATAGGAGTGCATCAATTCGTCGACTCAACCGACTGCTGGGGGCGGTACAGCTAAAATTAGCCAGCGCGATGGGAGCAAGGGGGGCGGCAATCACCTGTACCAGCGATTCTGCCAAGGTAAGACGGTCAACTGAACCGGTAGCCCAGTTGTCGGCTCGAATTTCCCTGAGTAGGAGTAGCTCTTGCCACAGTTCATCGGTGTAGGGCAGCCATAGGCTTAGCCGTCTTAACCAGCCTAGCCAAAAGAACCAAAAGGTATCGCGGTAGTAGCAGTGGGCCTTTTCGTGGGCAATGACAGCGACCAGATGTTCTCGATCTAGGGTGTCCAGCAGCCCCTGGCTGATGACTAATTCTGATGACCAAAGACCCACTTGGGCGCTAAAGGCAGTGTCTGCGTCCATGATCCGGGCAACGGTGCCATGGAGCTGCTGCTGGGGATAGCGTTGGATATGGTTAATGCTAAGTCGTGCTTGCCATCCTAAGTAGCCGAGCAGACCGATGCTAACCAAGACAAATATCCAGGCCGTGCCGTAGCTGACCCAGCCTTCTATTGGGCTGACCATGTGACCATGGGGACCCATGATGATAATGGCCACCGCCGTTGTGAGTAATAGCAGCGGTGAAACAATCAGCAATGATAAGACCGCTAGCCAATGGGCATGTTGCAGACAGCGGTGGGTGAGGGCCAGCCTGAGCAGGATTGCAGTTGCGATGGCACCCACCATTAAACTCATATGCATCATGGCTGTTTTCTCTGCCCCTTTTTGCGTGATGTCTGGGTGCGCCGTGCGGCCTGAATTCGTTGGGTAATGGCTTCTAGCTGATCCAGACTGGACTGGTCGAGGGTATCGGCAAAGGCCGCCACAATATCAGGGTTGCTTGCCGCTAAAAACTGCTGCAGATGTTCGTGGGACTTCAGGATTTTGGCACTGTCTGCCGAAAGTAATGGCTCCCAATGATAGGCCCGGCCTACCCGTCGCTTAGCAATCCAACCCTTAGATTCCAATCGCCTGAGTACGGTGGCTACTGACGAATAGGTTAAATCACGATCAATATCTTCCAAAATTTGATTGTGAATCACCGTCGCTGATGTGGTGCCCACATCCCACAAAATATTTAAAATCTCAGCTTCTAACGGCCCCAATGACAGTCGTCTTGGACGATGGGATGGAAATGGCGACATCAGCTAATCTCTAAACCAATAGCGTTGCTTTCCAGTGTACCGTCCTTGGTCAGTACCCGCCCCCAAGGTGTACACTCCGCGTCATAACTCGATCAACTTTGACAGGGCGTCACTTGAGATCTTTGGGCAGACCTAACAGAATGGTGAGTACTTAAACGCACAATTGTGCAGATCAAGGTTGAATTTGGAGGTGGCGTCTTGCTACCTCTATTTTTTTAATTATGGAATGATGCATCCCCTAAGCGGCTCAATTTTTAGGGGGTTACTCAAGACCGATCTGACTAAAGTCTGTGGCAAACCCATGGGCCAGCAATCGATCGCTGTGGTCGGCACCGTCCTTGCCTAAGATATCGCTCTCTGACAACGTGGGGTGCCATCCCCCCAAATAACCGATAAATCCACGGGCTGACTCGGCCATTCGTAAGTCACTAGCCGAGTCACCAATGACTAACCCTTGCGACGGAGAAAGCTTGACGGTCTGACATGCGTTAGGCAGAAAGTCGGCAGATAGTTTGGACGGATTCTGACTGCTTACACCCTGTAGCTTGTCAAAGTAAGCGGTTAGATGATGGTGTTGAACAAACGTTTCAAGATTGTCTTGGGAATCCGCCGACACCATGATGACCTTAAGCTTGGCCTGTTTTAGCCGCTTTAAAAAAGCTAACGCCCCAGGCAAAAGCGGCGTGTAAACGGCTTTGGGAGAATACTGCTGATCGGCTGTGCGTAGGGTAGCCCTGGCCAGCTCCATGGCCTGTACCCATGGATAACCCACCATGGCGGCGACAGTGGCTATGCCCATAATGGTTTCTTGGCGGCTGCCCACTGCCAACAGCCCAGCGGCTGACAGTTCTCCGTCATTGAATCCTAAAGCCCTCAGGGTCAAGTCATGGGTATTGGGTAGCTGACGCTCCATTAACTGAGCTTGGGTATGCCCCAGTTGGCTCAGGTACGCGGCAACATTTGCTAAGGTGCCATCTTTGTCTAAAAAAATGGCATGGACATCTGTAAAGACGTTTCCATTACAGGTAACAGTGACCACGGGCGTAATG
>ERZ1740070.1724-NODE-1724-length-13332-cov-10.178128_pt1 | contig 13332 bp, 9 predicted proteins | sample MGYA00581734_ERZ1740070 | MGnify/ENA primary metagenome ERZ1740070 (study PRJEB43018, sample SAMN04849744) | marine metagenome | isolation source: floating plastic debris | place: Pacific Ocean | collected 2008-09-01 | study: EMG produced TPA metagenomics...
TGGGCCGGCGTTTCCGTCGGCCCACGCGAGTGGTGCGTGCCGTTGCGAGTTAGTCGTCTTCACGGTTGAGCCAGCGCTCCCAGACGCCGCGGTACTCCTCCACGTTCTCTTGCGTGACGACCGAGAGATCGAAGTTGTTGATGACCTGCTCGGGGTCCTCGCCCTTGTGCAGCTTGTCGATCAGCAGGACGACGGACTGGTAGCCCCAGCCGTAGCAGTCTTGGCCGATGAGCGCCTGGACCTGGCCGTTCTCGACGTAGTTGAGCTGCTCGGGGAGGTTGTCCATTGATGTGACCTTGGCGCGCTCGTGGACGCCGTCCAGGGCGTTAGTTGTGAAGAGCGGCCAGCCGCCGACCATCGCCCAGCCGGCGATGTCCGGGTTAGCCGACTGCACTTCCTGGACCTTCGCTGCCGCGTCGGACGCGGTCTCGGGGTGGTAGTAGGCGTCCTTGATTGTGATGCCGTTGATCTCGCCGGCGGCTTCGCGGACGCCGCGGACGCGGGCTTGGAGGTTGGGTGCGTTCTGGTTGCCGCCGAGGATCGCGACCGCGCCCTCGTTGCCCATCGCCTTTGCGAGCTCACGCATAACGGCTCGGCCGGCCTCGACATCGTCGATGCCGTAATAGGCGAATCGCTTGGATGCGGGCGCGTCGGAATCGAAGGTCACGACCTCGACGCCGCGATCAACCGCGGAGTCGATGGCGCTGGTGAGAAGGTTGGCGTCGGACACGGAGATCGCGATGCCGCTGACGCCTTGGCTGGCGAGCTGCTCGACGAACTGGGCCTGCTGCTGGGCGTCCTCGTTGACGGGTGTGCGCCAGTTCACCGTGACCTCGATGCCGAGCTCGGCGCTGAGGTCACGTGCCGCGTCCTCGGCGCCGGTTCGCGCGGCCTGGAACACAGGGTTGGACTGGCTCTTCGCGATCACGCCGATCTCGTAGCGCTCGGTGCTTGTGCTGCCGGTGTCGCCCGCGTCGCCCTCATTGTCTGCGCCGCCGGCGTTGCCGCCTCGCTCGCAGCCGGTGGTGATCATCGCCGCGACGCCCGCAATCGCGAGCACGCCCATCGTCCAGCGTTTCATATCCAAGCCTCCGTCCGTGCCGCGGCGAGTGACTCACGCGGCCGGTGATGATGTTCGAACCTCGCGCACGCGGGCGATCCCCCGCGGCCTGCTGATTACGCGCCCGACTTGCGGGCAACGACCTTGGTCTTGAGTTGGTCGACGACGACCGCCACGACGATGGCGCCGCCCATGACGATCTGGTTGTAGGACTGGTCGATATCGAGAATGATCATCGCGTTGTTGATCAGTTCGATGATGATCGCGCCGAGGACTGCGCCGAGCGCCGAGCCGCGCCCGCCGGCGAGGCTCGCGCCGCCGATGACGGCTGCGGCGATCACGCGGAGTTCATAGGCCATGCCCGCGTTGGGCTCGGCGGCGCCGTAGTAGCCGATATAGATCGCGGCGCTGAGTCCCGCGAGCAGGCCGCCCACGGTGAAGACGATGACCTTCACGCGACCGACGGGGATGCCCGCGTACTTCGCGGCCGTCTCGTTTCCGCCCACGGCATAGACCCGCCGGCCCGTCACGAATCGGCTCAACGCGACGACGCCCAGCACGGCGACGAGCAGCATGATGAGCGTGGGCACCGGATATATGTTGCCCGTGCCGACGGGGATGTTGACCTTGAAGAACTCTTGGAACGCGTCGGGGAAGCCGCTCTCGCTCTGGCCCTGCGTGAGGACGAACACGATGCCGCGATAGATCGCCATCGTGCCGAGCGTGATAATGAACGGGTGGACGCGGAAGCCCACGATCATGATGCCGTTGGCAAAGCCTGCGGCTGCTCCGATGGCGCAACAGAGCGCGATGCCGATCGGCACAACGAGCCAGCCGCCCATGTCGGGCGGCAGCCCCGAGAGCACCATCGCTGCGAGGATCGCGGCGAGCGCATAGATCGAGCCGACTGAGAGGTCGATGCCCGCGAGGATGATGATCGCGGTCATGCCGACCGCCATGATCGCGATGTAGCTCGCGTTGTTGGCGAGCTGCATGAGGTTGTTGGGCTCAAGGAACTTGTTGACCTCGACGCGCACAGGCCTGCCCGAGTCGTCGCGCTGGACCAGGCCCGTCTCGCGATCGATAACCGGCACTTGCTTCGTGCCGCCGAGCAGCGTGAGCCCCGCCATCATCAAGATGATCACGAGCACGAGGCCCGACTCTTGCGCGGTGACGATGCGTCGCACCAACCCCGAGCGGGGCTTGCGTGCGGTCTCGTCAACGATCCCTGTGCTGCTCACGGCATCACTCTACTACGCCCTCATGGATCGCGTGAAGTCGGCGGGGGGCCTCGCTCGACGAAGCGGCGGCTGGCTGGTCAGTCGATGACCATGATGCGCTGGCTGCGCGTCTCGCGGATGATGTTGATGCTTTGTGGTGACGGGTTGCGGCCGTCGGCCTCGGCCTCGTCGCGGGTCTCGAAGAACTCTTGGTGCACGTTGCCCTGGAGGAACGAGGCGTGGCCGTCGGTGAAGACGAAGTTTCCGCCGGTGTCGCCGAAGGCGTCGAGCTCGCTGTAAAAGCCCGGCTCGGTGTTGGCGAAGTTGGCGTTGACGCGGCCGCCACCACCGCCAGCGCCATACCAGGCGTAGGTGCCCGTATCGGGGCCCGCGGTCTCGGTGCCCCAAAGCGGTGCGGCGGTCACAATGGCGGACTCGTCGGTCTTAAAGCCGGCGATGTAGAGGTAGCTGATGTTGTATGAAACAACTTCGAGCTCGCTGCCCGGAGCTTGTGGCTGGATCGCTCTCGCGCTCCGCACGTCCCAGTTCCAAGAGGAACCCGGCAGCGGCGGGCCGCCCCACGGAGCCGGAGCTCGCGAGCCGTAGTAGTAGTCAACCCTTTGCGCTGGCGAAGTAAGCACGTCGAAGCCCTCCATGTAGTCACGGAGGAGCGGGGTGTTGTTGCCGCCGGCATACGTCAGGATGTCGGGATCGTTGTCGAAGTAGAAGCCGATGTTGTCGCCATCGCCTCGCTGCTTGAGGCTGAAGAGGCCGGCAACCCCGCCGTAGTTGGCCTGTCCCTGGAGAAAGCCGTTGTTGGCGACGGATGAGGGCGGCGGCATGACGGGGTACCAGTCGCGGTTGTCATTCGCGTAGAACGTCATCACGAGGCCCATCTGGCGCGTGTTGCTCAGGCAAACGCCCTTCTGGGCGGCTTGGCGTGCCTTGCCCAGTGCGGGCAGCAGGATGCCGATGAGCAGCGCGATGATTGCGATGACGACGAGGAGTTCGATGAGCGTGAACGCCCGCCGACGGTGAAGAATCGACATGGTGCTCCCTTTCGCAGGTCCGGCCACACAGCCGATGTGCTATCGGCCCCAGAGCGTGTGGCGGGAAGGGTAAAGTACCTATGAAGACGCCAAACCGCAAGAATCCTTCTGGGGTAAATGGCCCATGTTACAGATGCCGTGTGCTCTAAAGCTATTTCTGACCGCGAGTTGCGCGTTGCTTGGCCCGGCCGTGGCTGCTGCGACAACTTCCGGCAAACCCGACAAAGCGGCGACTTTGACCGCAATTGAGGGTGGCAGCGGCCTGGTTGATCTCAGGCTGTCGGCTGCAGCGGTGGCATTGTTCGACGCGCCCATCACCGGCTTGGCGATTGGTGACGGCGACGGGATCGCGGTGCCGTTTGTCGTCGATCCGGCCGACCCGGTTGTGCGACTGCGGCTCGCTGGTGCCGACGCCGTGCGCATCACGCTGGACCCCGACGGGGCGTCGCAAGTCGTGCTGCCCGCCGTTGCGGTCGATGCGGCGCCCGAGCATCCGGTGCCGAGCTGGGCGATGGGCCGGGTGTGGTATCAGGTGTTTCCGGAGCGGTATCGGAACGGCAATCCCAGGAACGATCCTATCGGGCCCACGACATACCGCGTGCCGTGGAACGCGGCGTGGGATCGCGTGACGCCTGACGAGCTTGAGGCGGGCTGGAACCATGGCGCGTCGTCGCGGTTCCGGTTTGACCGCGACCAGCTGGGCGGCTCGCTGTACCACGTCGTGTGGCACCGGCGGTATGGCGGGGACTTGCAGGGCGTTGTTGAAACGCTGCCGCATCTCAAGGCGATCGGCGTCGACGGCATCTATCTCACGCCGATTTTCGCGGCGTCGTCGATGCACAAGTACGACACGGCGGACTATCGGCACATCGACCCAACCTTTGGCAACCCCGGCAGTGTGAGCGACGCGGACGTGCCGAGCGACGCGCAGACGGCCGACCCGGCGACGTGGGGATGGACGACGGCGGACCGGTACTTCATCGACGAGTTCTTGCCCGCGTGCCGGGCTGCGGGCATGCGCGTGATGATCGACGTGTCGTGGAATCACACCGGCCGCGACTTCTGGGCGTTCGATCACGTCGTTCGCCACGGCGAGGAATCGCCCTACGCGGACTGGTTCGAGGTCACGTTCGATGAGGCGGGCAATATCGACGAGTGGAACGCGTGGGATCGTCCCAACGGGTACCTGCCGAGGTTCAAGCGCACGGCGACGGGTGATCTGCATCCGGCTGTAAAACAGCATATTTTCGACGTGACGTCGCGATGGATGGACCCCAATGGCGATGGCGATCCGTCGGACGGTGTGGACGGTTGGCGGCTCGATGTTGCCGCCGAGATCGCGATGCCGTTCTGGGTCGACTGGCGAGCGCACGTGAAGGGGATCAATCCCGACGCGCTGTTGGTTGCGGAGATATGGGATGACGCGCGGTCGTTCTTCGGCGGCCGGGCGTTCGATGCGCAGATGAATTATCCGTTCTCGTATCCGGTCGTGCGCTGGCTTGGCACCGACCCGGCGATGGCGTCGGACGAGCTTGCCGATGAGCTCGATCGTGTGTTCACGCAGCATCCTGCGATTGATCTCGCGCAGATGACGATTCTTGACTCGCACGACACGGCGCGGATCGCTTCGATGCTGCTCAATCCCGGTCGCGGCGGATACGACACGCACGCGCAGCCGCACACCGAAGATGGGCAGGGGTATCGCCGCGAGCGGCCGCCGGCGGAGATCTACGACCGCGTGGTGATGGGCGTAGCGATCCAGTCGCTGTTTGCGGGCTCGCCGATGGTGTACTACGGCACCGAGTGGGGCATGCACGGCGCGGACGACCCGGATAACCGCAAGCCGACGCCTTGGCCCGATCTCGGAGCACCCGAGGATCCCGACGACGCGCCGCAGCCAAACGTGCGTGATCGCGTTGCCGCGTGGCTTGCGCTTCGGCACGACGAAGCGTTGGGCGACGTGCTTCGTGTCGGCCGGGTGCGGACGCTGCGCACGGGCGAGCCTGGTGTGTTCGCGTTCGTCCGGCAGCTCGATGGCGTCACCGTGCTGGCGGTGGCGAACCGTGGGCCTCGGCCGTACGCGGGCACGCAAGATGTGATCGCGAGGCTCGGCCTGTCGGTCGGCGGGAGGCTCGAGAACATCACGCCGCACACCGAACCGATCGCCGACCTGGATGTCGTGCTGCCGGGCGCGGCGGGGGCATGGAAGTGGTCGGCTGGCACCACCGGACCCGAGTAGTCGGCGGCGGTTTCCGACTCGTCCGGTCCGTGTGGGCGAGCGGTGTTATCGATAGGCAACGGCGAATCGGACCTACCAAATCCCAAAATCGCCGGCATTCTGAACGTAAACCCCTCGCTCGACGCCGGAACTTGCGGTAGTGTGCATGGGGTAAACACACCACGTGCCGATCCACGGGAGTCCGGTTTTGGGCCGGGGCTCGGCCATCGATTCCGCGGCGTTTTTGACCGCCGCGAGGGAGAATCAGCAGATGTCATACAGCACAATTGGAACAGGCGCCGCGGTTCTTGCCGCGATCGCCGGAACTGTCATTGCCCAGCCCGCCATCGACGGCACGCTCGTGGGTGACGAAGCGACCTACGGCAACGCCCTCTGGGTCCAGACCACGCCGACCGCCTTCGGCGACAACACCGCCCAAACGGTGGGCGACCCCGGTGCCGACCCAGGCGCGGTGGACACGGGCCTTGAGCTCGTGATCCCGCTCAGCGAGATCGGCCTTCTGGCGAACGGCCCGATCAGCCTTGGCGGCTTCATCAACGGCGGCGGGCACGACTTCGCGTCGAACCAGTTCATCGGCGGCCTGAGCGGCACGACAGAGAACCTGGGCGAGCCTCGCACGATCGATCTCGATGCCGAGCCCGGGCAGCAGTTCATCTCGTTCACCGCGACCGAACTCGGCGCGATGGACGCGGCCCCGATCGTCGACGGCACGCTCGACCCGATCTACGGCGCACCCCTCGCTGGCTGGACGCAGAACAACATCACGGGCTTCGGCAACGCCGACCACGGCAACCAGTTTGGCGGCGGCGGCTCGGAGATCAACGCGGTGTACGGCGTCGTCAAGGACGGCAATCTGCACCTGTTCATCGCTGGCAACGTCGAGGCCAACTTCAACAAGCTCGAGCTCTTCTTCGACACCATCGCGGGCGGCCAGAACCAGCTCCGCGGTGACAACCCGAACGTGGACTTCGACGGGCTCAACCGAATGGGCGCCCTGCTCCTGATCGATGAAGAGGACATCAACTGCATCATCGACCCGACGAGCCCCGACTGCCCGAAGATCCCCGATCCGAACAACCCGGGTCTGAAGTTCGATGCGGGCTTTGAGCCCGATTTCTGGATCGCCTACACGGGTGGCAATGATCCGTATGAGGCGTTCTACAACTACGCCGAACTGCTCACGGCCGGTGGCGGCTCGGGAGACTTCCTGGGCAGCAACTCGGGCCTGGGTGGCGCTCTCACCGGGGGTGCCATTACCACCGGCATCTTCGGTGCCATCGACAACTCCAACACCGCGGGCATCGGCGGCTCGGTATTCACGACGCCCGATGCCAACATCGCCTTCGGCTCCGAAGCCAACGCGATCTACGGCCACATCGACGAGACGGGCAACACGCTCTACCTGCTCATCACCGGCAATCTGAACACCAACGGAGACTCGCTCGACCTGTTCATCGATGCCGATGCTGGCAGCGGGCAGAACTCGCTCCGCCTCAACAACCCGCAGATCGGCGCCGGCGGCGACGACCCCGCGGGCGACAACCTCGGCGGGCTCAACCGCATGGGTGAGGCCCTGGTCACGATCCCCGATCCCAACGATCCGGACTGCATCATCGATCCCGAGAGCCCGGATTGCGGCACGATCGATCAGGTCTTCCCCGGTCTCACGTTTGATTCGGCCGTGTCGCCGAATTACTACTTGTCGATCAACCAGACGATCTCGGGTGGCACGGTGAACATGTTCGCCGAGGCGGCGGTGCTCCGCACGAACGGCAAGCTGGTGTTTAATGACTCGAACTTCAACGACGCGGTCATCGACTATGGCGCGTTCGACGGCATCTCGAAGCCTGCCGAGTCCGTGATTACCTTCGATGGTCCGAACATCGATCAGCCGCCCGTGGGCGACTTCTTCGCGAACATCTTCACGAACTTCGCTCCGCAGAACCTGGCCGACCAGTTCATCGCAGCGGGCGACGTGACGATCACGCCCGTGGGCACGCCCAACCTCATCCGCATCGCGGTGGACAACTCGAACGTCGCGGGTGTCACCGACACCGACGTCTCGGGTGCCTCGGCCGTGCAGACGGGCATCGAGGTCGCGCTCGACCTCGACGAGATCGGCTGGGATGGCGGCGACATCCGTGTCGCGGGCTTCTTCAACGCCGGTGACCAGAACTTCGTGTCGAACCAGGTCATCGGCTCGCTGCCGGACGACATGGGCCTGCCCGCGGACAACCTGGGTGAGCCGCGCGTGGTCGATTTCGGTTCGATCGCCGGCGACCAGTTCGTCACGATCACGGTGGGCGGCGGCCCGATTGCGTGCTCGGACGCGGACATCACGACCGACGGCACATCCAACGGCATCCCCGATGGTCTCGTGACGCTGTCGGACTTCTCGTTCTACCTGGGCCTGTGGAGCTCGAGCGACGTTGCTGCGGACTTCACGACCGATGGCACGTCCAACGGCATCCCCGATGGCGTCGTGACCCTGTCGGACTTCTCGTTCTTCCTCGGCCTCTGGAGTGCCGGCTGCCCGTAATTGGCTGAAGTCGCGTCGCGATTGATTGCGAAATCGATAGCCCCCGTCTCCATGTGAGGCGGGGGCTTTTTCGTCCGAAGATGTGCGACTTCCACTGCGTGTTGCGGGTTCGGCTACTCGGCGAGGAGGTGTCTGCCGATCGCTTCGCCGAGGTCGGCGAGGAATGGCAGGCTCGTGGTTTCGTAGCCGTAGATGTTGTCGTTGAGTGTGGCATTCGGGTTGGCGTAGATCGCAGCGGTCACGAAGAGTGATCGGCCGCTCGGCTCGTGGACAACATACGCGTTCTCGATCATGAAGCCGTAGGCGAGGCCGACCTTGTTGTAGATCGTGAACGCGCCGCGCGGAGCAACGCGGTCGAGCCCAGGCAACAGGAACTTCACCCAGTCGTCGCGGTACTTCGCCGGGTCGTAGGTCGGGTTCGTCGATTCGCGCGGCAGCTCTCGCATTGCCGCGAGCAGATGCTCCCGGTGTGGTTCGCTCAAGGCGAAGCCGGGCGTGCCGAGGTCAATGTCGGGACGGGTTGCCTTGACGAGCATGTCCTGGAGATCGACGAGCGAAACGCGATTCTTGGTCGAGAAGTCCATGGGGCGTTGGATCGTGGTGCCGCGCGAGATGTATCGCTCGCCGACCTCGATGCCCGGGACATCGCGAACCGTCAAGTCGAGCTCGCTGCGCTTGCCCGCAAGCTCGATCGGCCCCGTTGCGGCAACGAGCTTGACCGCACGCGTGGTCCGGTTCTGCTCTGTTGTTCGTGAGATGCTCAGCCGGTGTGAGAGGCGAACAGATGAAAGCCCGGCGGCCCACATCGCCGTGTTCAGCTCTTCTTGGCCCACAAGGTCGTACAGGCGGTTGTACGCGGTGTTGTTTGACACAATGAAGAGCTTGCGGATCTCGTGGCCAACGGTGATCGTGCCGCCATCGAGATTGGTCGGGTCCGCAGCTTCGAGCGACTCGTCGTCGAACTCGGGCTGCAGTTCGATAGGCGTGTCGAGGCCCACGCCGCCGTCGTGGACCTCGGCGAGCCGGTCGAGCTCTTGGCAGGCGACGATCGCCGCGGCGAGCTTGATGGTGCTTGCCGGGTAGAAGTACTCGGCGTCAACGCGGAAGCCGTGGCGGCGAAGCGTCGGCGGGCCGTCGTGTTCGACGGCTTCGGAGATGAGCACTTGGAGTCGGTGCTCGTCCGGCGCGACAACGGCTGACGACTGTGCCAGCGCTGGCGTCGCGAGCATTTGCGAGACGAGATTGGGAGGCGTGTGCTGCATTGCATCTTCGCTCTGCATCGGTTCGGCGACGGCGGCGGCGGCCAGCGCGAGGGCCGCGGTGATCGCGAGTGGGTTCATGCGAGTCCTTTCGAGAGCACGGCTGCGAGGCGTGCGAAGTCATCCTCGGTGTGCTCGCAGGTCACGGCGAGGCGGAGGTACGACTCCGCGGGGCCGCCGGGGTACGCCACATGCGGCAACAGCACGCCGGCGTCGAGCGCGGTCATGCACATGTGCTGGATCTGTGTGCTGCCACCACCGGGCACCCACGCAAGGATCGGCGTGCCGGCGTGGCCGACGCGTGCGCCCGCCGCGCTCGAAACGGTCTCGACCAGCAGTCGAGACGCGAGCGAGAGACGATCGACGCGTCCGGGCTCATCGGCGATGATTCGCAGCGCCTCGCGTGTGCCCATCGCCATCGCGGGGCCGATGGGTGTCGTGCACACGTATGCGTTGGATTGCTGCACCGCGGCGCAGACTTCGCGGCTCGCGGCGACAGCGCCGCCCGCGACACCGACGCCCTTGGCGAGCGATGTCGTGATGACGATTCGCGGATCGCTGCGAAGTCCGGCGTGCTCGACGCTGCCGCGGCCGCCCGCGAGCACGCCAACGCCGTGGCAATCATCGACGAGCAGCGTGCTGCCGCGCGGAAGCGCAGCAGCGAGGTCGGCGACGGGCGCAACAGTGCCCGTGGCTGCAAAGACGCCATCGGTTGCCAAGACAACGCGATCGCCCGTGCTCGCTGCGATTCGCCCGGCGTCGGTTGCGTCGGCGTGCCGGTAGGTGTGTCGCTTCAGTCCCGCGGCTTGTGCTGCGTCGTGCAGGCTGGCGTGGCTGCGCTCGTCGAGCACAATCGCGTCGTGTGTGCGCGAGAGTGCTTGTAATGCTGCGACGTTGGCTAGGTAGCCGTCGGGCACGAGGACTGCGGACTCGGTGCCGAAGAAGTCGGTGAGCGTTGATTCGAGATCGGTGTGCGCACGCGTGTTGCCCGTTGTCTCGCGCGATGCCGAGCTGCTTGATCCGTATCGGCAAAGACCCGCGGTGATCGCGTTGTGCACGCGGGGCTCGTGATTGAGGCCGAGGTAGCCGCAGCCGCCGAAGACGAGGAGTTCTCTGCCGTCGATGATCGCGGTGCGTGCCGAGCATTGCTCTACATCAAGGCGGGGCACGGCTAGGCGTTCCCGCGATCGAAGTGCACGGGGCGGATCGTCGCCATCGTGTGCAGGCCGGCGGACGCGTCGATGATCGGGCGGAGGCAGTTGATGACGACGCTGGATGTTCCGACATCGCCGTGGACCGCGCCGGGGATGATGACTTCGAGATCGGGCTCGCCGCGGACGACGATGCGATCTCTCGGGTCGGCTTGGCCGATGGCCGCGGAAAACTCGAGTCGGGCGACCTCTTGGGCGTCACGGGTGGCGATGGCGACCTGCCTAACACCCGACGCTGTGCCGGGCTCGATCACGCCGAGCGCGCACTGGAGCCGAGTCTCCGCGCGGATCGGCTCGATCGATTCGGACCAGTCGTCGACGCGAAGGCCCAGCGCGTCGCATACGAAATGCAGCGACTCGCCGAGCCCGACGTGCCGGAGCGTGCCGTCGGCGACTCTGGCTGTGAAGGCGTTGTCATTGAGCGTCGCGCCGATTTTCGCCTGGAAGGGAACGCGCCGCGTCGTCGCGTCTTGCACGCGCTCGATGAAGATGTGATCGACGCTTCGGCACACGCCGGTGCAGACCACCGGCAGCAGGTCCATGAGGAATCCCGGGTTGATGCCTGTGCCGAGGAGTCGGCCCCCGGTGCGCGTTGCGATGTCGTGGAATTCGGCCGCGAGCTCGGGATGTCGTAGGTTCGGGAAGAGCAGTTCCTCGCAGGTGCTCACGATTGGCAGCCCTCGCTCCAGCAACGCGCGGAAGGTGTCGGCGCACTTTGCGAGATCGCTGAGCGTGGTGACGATCGCGGCATCGATAGAGCCTGCGGCGTCGATTGCATCGAGCGAGCCGGCGATTGCCGTGTCGCTTTGGGCGCCCTCGACGGCATCGGAGACGCGTCGCCCAACTCGATCTGGCGAGAGATCCACGGCGGCGGCGATCGTGCCGACACCGCGACTCTCAAGATCGCGTGCGACGCGCTGGCCGAGGGGGCCGAGGCCGATTTGGGCGATGCGAAGTGGTGTCATCCCTGGTCTTTCGTGGTGCTTCGGTTTGTTTCGCCGAGGAGCGTTCCGAGTCGTCCGTTCGCCTCGGCCATTCGTTGTTCGGCTGCTTGGCGATCGAGTCCGAGCCGCGTCATCGCGACAGCGGTCTTGACGGAGCCGCCTGCGGCGTTGACCGCATCGAGTGCGGCCGCGCGATCGAGCCCGGTGAGTGTCGACACGATCCGGGCGGCGCGATCGCGGAGCTTGTCGTTGGTCGCGCGGAGGTCGACCATGAGGTTCTCAAAGACCCGGCCCTCGCGGATCATGAGCGTCGTGGAGATCTGGTTGAGCGCGAGCTTCGTCGCGGTGCCCGCCTTCATGCGCGTCGAGCCGGTGAGCACTTCGGGGCCCGTGTCGAGGGTGATCACGTGGTCCATGAACGTCTGCCGCTCGATCGAAGTGCAGGTGATCATCGCGGTGAGTGGTGGGGCGGTCGAAGTCTTGGCGTGGGCGAGACCGCCGATGGCGTAGGGCGTGCTGCCGCCGGCCGCGATCCCGATGATCGTGTCGTCGGCGGTGAGCTCGAGCGCGTCGAGCTCGGGTGCCGCGCCGCGTGGGTCGTCTTCTTTGTGCTCGCTGGACTGGCGCAGGGCAGCATCGCCGCCGGCGATCAGGCCGATGATTCTGCCGGGCTCAACCTGGAATGTCGGCGGCGCTTCGCTGGCGTCGAGCACGCCGAGCCTCCCGCTCGTGCCCGCGCCGAGATAGACGACCCGGCCGCCACGGCAGAAGCGTGGCTCGGCGTCTTCGAGCAGCGAAACAAGGCTCGGCCGAGCCGCCTCGAGCGCTGCGAGCACCGCGTGGTCTTCGCGTTGGATGACCTCGATGCACTCGGCAACAGCGAGCGTGTGGAGTTGCCCGGTGCGCGGATTACGTTTCTCGGTCGCGACGTCGCCGCGATCGGGGGGGAGCGAGGGCGAGGTGTTGGCGGGGTCGTTCGTCATTGCGGCGTGTGTGGCTTCGCTTTGGTCGGTTGAGTCGGGCTGGTCCATACTCCCGCAACCGGTGCGGGTTGTCCACAGCCGGTGATGTGCGGCAGCGTGATTGGCACACCGTCGTCGCAGAGTGCGCCGAGCACGGCCATCTCGATCGCTTCGCGGTGCTGCGCGGGAATACCGACGTGATCGGTCGGCCCAACCGGTGCCGGAAGGGCGCGATCAAGCTCGTCTCGCAGCGCCGCGTTGAACACGCCCCCGCCGGCGATCAGCACGCGATCCGTCTTGGAAACCTCGGTCTGGGCGAGGGTGTCGGCGATGGCTGCGCACGCGGTGCGTAGCACATCGGCGGGCTTGAGGTTGGAGAGCAGCGCGTGAAGCGATTCGGTCCAGCCGTCGCCCACGGCCGCGGGCTCATCGGCGGAGCCAAGTGAGCGGGCTGCGCTCGCCTGGCCGGTCAGCATCGCAACAAGCGTGGGGTGGAGGTCGGGGTTCACGCGGCCGGACGAAGCGACGGCGCCGTCGGTATCGAACGGCTGGTCAATCGTGATCCGGGCGAGGGTGTCGAGCAGTTGGTTGCATGCACACAAATCGAATCCGCGAATATCGTCGGGTTGAGCGCTGGCGGGCAGGATCGTCGCGTTGCAGAAGCCGCCGAGGTTGACGATCGCGCGGCTCTCGCGCTGATCGCGGAGCAGGATCCAATCGGCGATGGGCGTGATCGGCGCGCCCTGCCCGCCGCGTGCGAGGTCGGCGGCGCGGAGGTTGCTGACCACCGGTGCACCGAGAGCTTCGGCGATGATGCTCGGCTCGATGAGCTGCCAGCTCAGCGGTGGG
>ERZ1740070.1725-NODE-1725-length-13330-cov-15.164369_pt1 | contig 13330 bp, 9 predicted proteins | sample MGYA00581734_ERZ1740070 | MGnify/ENA primary metagenome ERZ1740070 (study PRJEB43018, sample SAMN04849744) | marine metagenome | isolation source: floating plastic debris | place: Pacific Ocean | collected 2008-09-01 | study: EMG produced TPA metagenomics...
AAGATCTCTCCGTTTACACTGCGAGATGACTTAAAAATGTTGCTACCCATTTTTCGATATTGATACTCACGACATACTGAAATAAAATAACCAATCTGATTGAAGACTTGACAATTTGAAATGCACTCTTATAGATCTAAAAATTATTACTTCAATTAGGAATAAAATAATTTCTGTTTATATTTACTTCATTGAAGTATTTATAATAAGCATCTAAATGAAATGAAAAAAAGCCGACTGGGAGAATTTCAGGAACTTATACTGATGACGATAATCGTACTCCAGGAGGAGGCGTACGGCATGGAAATACAACGCGATTTGGAAGCAAGGTTGAACGAGCGCTTGAGTGTAGGCGCCATCCAAACTGCTTTGAAGCGAATGGAAGAAAAGGGGTTCCTGGTTTCTGAATGGGGTGAGGCCACTCAGAAGAGGGGAGGGAAGCGCAAGCGCATCTATCAGGCCACGTCCTATGCGCATCGAGTGCTACGTGAAATGAAGGACATCAGGGCACAACTGTGGAAGGCCATGCCTGAATTGGGAATAAGTAAAACCTGATGTATCCGTCAGACAAACATACTATCCCACCTAAATGGCCCCTTAAGCTCCTTCGCAACTTTCTTAAAACAAGCTACCTGGAAGAAATTGAAGGAGACATGGAGGAAAGGTTTCAAGATAATCTGAAGATCTTTTCAAAGGGGAAGGCCAGACGGTTGTATGCTTGGGACACTTTAAGACTTTTACGGCCTGCGCTGATGAAAAAAATGAGCGGAGATTACCAATTAAATCATTATCGCATGCTTAGACACAACCTTAAAATCTCCTGGCGGAGCATGATGAAAAACAAAGTCTTTTCTGGACTTAACATTCTTGGTCTGGCTTCAGGTTTACTTTGTAGTTTGCTGATTTTCTTATGGATTTTTGATGAATTGGCTACAGATAATTATCATGAAAATACGGGAAGACTCTTTTCCATATATGAAAGATCTTTTTCCAATGGTAAGGTAAATGGATATTATCACACCCCAGCCCATCTGTATCGTGAGCTAAAGCTTAAATTTCCGGAGGTTGAAAAAGCGAGTCCATCTGTATCGCCAATTACAAGAACGTTTGCCCATGGCTCAAAGACTTTGAAACGTACTGGTAACTACGTAAGTCCGGATTATTTCGGTATGTTTTCTTATGAGTTTGTTTCAGGAAATGTTGCCTATGCGATCACAGGTCCAAAAGATATAGCCATTTCAAAGGAAATGGCTGAATCGTTTTTCGGTAGTGCTCAAAATGCTGTGGGAAAATCACTCACCTACGAAAACGAAAGCCAATTCAATGTATCGGCAGTATATGAGGAAGCCGGTCCAAGTACTATGTCTGAAAATCATTTCTTTTTACACTGGGATGTTTTTTGTGCAGAAAATAAATGGACTCAAAGTTGGAACAACAATTCGCCCAACACTTTTATCCAACTTGCAGACCAAGTGGATGCCGCTGTTTTTGAGCCCAAAATCAAAGATTTCCTAATCGGATATAATTCGAATATTAATGAAGACTTCAATATTGAGCTTTACATGCAACCGTATGGAGAACGATACTTGAACTCAGACTTTGAAAATGGATACATTTCCAGAGGAAGGATTGTGAACGTGAGGATTTTCGGACTTATCGCCTTTTTTATCTTATTGATAGCTTGTATCAATTTCATGAACCTTGCTTCGGCAAGTTCCTTAAAGAGGATGAAAGAAATAGGTGTCAAAAAAGTCCTTGGTGTCAAAAGGGTTAATTTGGTTTCTCAGTTTCTGAGTGAAGCTGTTTTAATTTCTTCGATTAGTACGATCGTTGCCCTGGCGCTATTGGTTGTTCTACTCCCGTCGTTCAATAAGCTGGCGGGGAAAAACATCCACTTGATCGACCTCTCTGTCTATTCCTGGGGGGTTATCTTATCAACTTCATTACTTACCGGGCTTCTTGCCGGAAGCTATCCCGCATTTATGCTTTCTTCATTTCGAAGTATAGATATCATAAGAAAAAAATTACAGTCGGGATTTGGGTTACAATGGGTACGCAAAGGACTGGTGGTCTTCCAATTTTCCCTTTCCGTTATTCTAGTATGCGGTATGTTGATCGTTTCGAGACAGATCGATTACATACAAAACAAAAATTTAGGCTTTGACCGGACTAATCTCTTAGCCATACGGCTCGAAGGTGATCTGGGAGAACAATACGAGGTTTTTAAAAACCGCGCCCTAAAGTTGCCAGGTGTCGAGTCTTTATCGGCCACATGGGGTTCGCCCGTACAAATAGGCGGCAGTACATTTAGTATAGAATGGAGCGGAAAGGAAGAGAATGATCTGACCTCATTCGTCACCATTCCCGCCTCCGGGGACGTTGTAAAGACCTGGGGCTGTGAACTTATCGCGGGCAGCGACTTTACGGATGGTAGTAAAAACTATGAGTACATTCTAAATGAAACCGCCGTTAAGGCCATGGGGCTTAAAGATCCTATAGGCCAGCCCTTAAGTCAATGGGGCATGGATGGAAAGATTGTAGGGGTGATCAGGGATTTTCATTTTGAAACGATAAGGACATCAATTGAGCCGTTGGTAATCCGGCATGCTGCGAATTACGCAAGTTTGAGTGACGTTTTGGTGAAGATAAATCCAATAAATGTGCGAGAAATAGTTGCTGCTTTGGAGTCGTTGCATACCGAATTGAATCCAGCCTTTCCATTCGAATATTATTTCACAGATAGTCAATACGATCGGTTGTATGAGAGTGAGGTTATGTTTTTCAATCTGTCGCAATCCTTCGCTTTCCTCGCGATTTTTATTTCATGCCTGGGTCTTTTTGGGTTGGTTCTATTTATAGCCCAGCAAAAGGTAAAGGAAATCGGGATTCGCAAAGTGTTAGGGGCTTCAATAGTCAGTATTACCACGTTATTAGCAAAAGATTTTATGAAACTGATCTTGTTTTCCATTCTAATTGGAATCCCAATAATTTGGTATTTGATGGACAAATGGCTGGACGGTTATGAGTATCGTATCAACATGCCTTGGTGGGCATTTGGAATTGCAGCTTTGATTACCGTTGGTATTGCTCTTTTAACTTTGAGCTTTCATTCCATAAAGGCTGCTAGCGCTAACCCGGTGAATTCTCTCAAGAGTGAATAGCCCTCCTCAAATATTGCCTCCACGCTGGCCCTTGAAGTTCCTCAGGTTCTTCATTAAAAAGAAATACCTGGAGGAGATAGAAGGGGATATGGAAGAACGGTTTCAGGATAACCTGGAACTCTTTTCAGTGAAGAAAGCCAGACGTCTCTATGCCTGGGATACTTTAAAACTTTTGCGCTCTACGCTTATGAAAAGCCTGGGTGGAGATATTCGATTAAATCATTATGGTATGCTCAAAAACTATTTAAAAACTTCGGTCAGAAGTATTACTCGAAATGCCCTTTTTTCAGGTATTAATGTTGTTGGATTGGCCATCAGTATGTCTGTTGGAGTGCTGATGATCCTGTTCCTTTCTGAGATCAATTCTTTCGACCAGTTTCATGAAAAGGGAAGCAGGATCTACAGAGTGACTTCAACCAATGAGTTTATGGGTAAAGAGCATAATTGGGCCACTTCTTCAATATTTATGGCTGATCAGATTGCAGAGCAAGCTCCTGGTATTGAGGAGATAGCCATCATGCGCATCGGGCTATCGGCCGAGGTCAAAACCAAAAGTGACTTTATCAATATCTCTGGTTTTTACACTTCACCCTCTTTCTTTGAAGTCTTTTCCTTCGACCTCGAAAAGGGAGACCCGGTTACGGCACTATCTGAACCCAACGGCATCGTATTGACCGAATCCATTGCTGAAAAGTTGTTTGGTGAGGTGGACCCGTTGGGTAAATCATTGGATTTAGAGAGTACGGGAGGCTGGCAAGATCGTACGATTAATGGAATTATAACAGGAGTTCTTAAAGACCCACCCATCAATTCTCACATTCAGTTTGAAGCTTTAGTTTCTTTAAAGACCTATGAGCAGCCTGCATCAGGGTCGGGCTGGAGGAGCGATTTTAGAGGCAATCCAGGCGATTTTCAAACGAATTATGTTTACCTGACGCTAAATCCCCAAACCCAAAAGGAAGAGATTGAATCCGTGATGGACGGAATAATAGGTAAGCATTTTCCGGACGTACGGCCTCCTGTGATTCACCGTTTACAATCTTTAAGCACATGTGCAACCAGTGATCGTTACCTCAATTTACCAGGACCATCCTTCTCCCGGAACAAGATCTACGTTATGATTGGCCTTACACTTATTGTGATCTTTTCGGCATGCTTTAATTATACTAATTTGTCCATAGCCAGATCGCTCAGGCGCATTAAAGAAGTTGGTGTACGGAAAGTGAACGGGGCCTTGGGATATCAGATCTTTGGACAGTTCATAGCTGAAGCTATTATCATTTCCATTTGCGCACTGATTTTGGGACTGGCATTGTTTTTTGTTATTAAACCTGAGTTTTTAAGCCTTCCAAACCCTACCTCACAGGGACATCTTATGTTTAGCCTGGACATCACCTATGTCCATTTGCTTTGGTTCTTTGCTTTCTCTATTGCTGTAGGGTGTATCGCGGGATTTTTACCGGCTTTTTTCTTATCTCGGCTTAAGACGCTCAGGGCATTTCATCAGGAAGGGAAAACCCGAATACACAGAGGACTTGGTTTAAGGAAGGGTCTTACTGTTTTGCAGTTTACGCTTTCCATAGGTTTGATTATGTGCTCTGTATTGATATACAATCAATACGAGTATGCCATGAACTATGAGCTCGGATATGACACTGAGAACATTGTGAATGTACGTATCAAGGGAGATTATGCAGAGCGGCTTGAAAATGATTATGCCGCTATTTCAGATGTAGCACAAACCTCCAGATCCAAACGGACTTTAGGATATTCAACTGTATTCGGTACTGCAGAGACGGAAGATAAAAGTCAAACTATCAGATTCTTGATCAATGAGATAGACCACAACTACCTGGATATGCATGATTTCAAGCTGCTGGCAGGATCAAAATTTCAAAAGCCCTTATCAAATAACGAGAATCGCGAACAGATTATAATCAATGAGGAGTTTATGAAGGCCCTGGAACTGAAATCTCCTGATGCAGCTATAGGTCAACACCTTTGGTACAATGATCAAAAGTTAGAAATCATTGGCGTGGTAGAAAACTTCGTAACTACTTCGCTGGTCTGGGAGGTAGACAAGAAATTCGGTTTTATCCAAAGTAGCCTGAATGATGACGGGATTCTTGGGGTAAAATTACAGGGGAAGAACAAGTTTGACGCGATTCAAAAATTGGAACAAAAGTTTAAGGAACGTGACCCTAACCACCCCTTTGAAGCGGACTTTTATGACGATTTAATTGCCATCAGCTATCGTGAGTATAAATCAATGTATACCATTATTTCTTTTTTAGCCTTTTTAGCTATTTCCATCTCTACACTTGGTTTATTAGGTATGGCTGTTTTTACGGTTGAGACACGAATTAAGGAAATCAGTATCCGAAAGGTGTTAGGAGCAAGTAATAGTAATTTACTTAGGCTTCTATCACGAGGTTTTCTTGTGATGGTAATCATTGCAGCGGCCTTGGCTATACCTATTACACTCTACCTGGTAGATGATTTCATTTTAAATCAATTTTCAGATAGAATTGAAATCGGGCCTCTGGAAGTACTATCAGGATTCATACTAGTCTTACTCATTGGAGCGCTTACCGTGGGTTGGCAAGTGCGAACCGCAGCCATTAAAAATCCGGCGCACGTTCTCAGGCGAGAGTAGTTCTCCGTTATTAACGACTTTCGTACAGTTGAATGACACTAATGGTTGGGCTTGAACTATTTAATTGTGGTTATTTCTACCCAGGTGTCTAGTTTAGAATTAACCGCACCTCTGTATGTACCTTGTACGGGTAATGTATTTACCGGATGGTAACTTGCCGCAATGGGGACGTAGAACTCAGTTGTAAAAAGTCCGGAGGATGGGTCAAGACCGATCCAGCCCGCGCCTGGTAGCCAGGTTTCTACCCAGGCATGCAATTCATGCCCATCAATTTCCGGATTATGACTATAACCGCTTACAAAGCGGGCGGGGTAACCCTCATATCGGAGTATCTGGATCATCATCCAGCTTAGGTCACGGCACGATCCTGAGTCAGATCTGAAACAGGCATTGGGATCAAGTAACTTAGATTTGTAGCTAGTACTATGATCCCACCGCTCATGTATTAAGTTACAAAGTGAGCTTAAAAAACTGGTCCTGTTGGATCGATCAAACTGCTCAATCCAGTGGATCATATCATCTTCCAATGATACTTGATCTTGAAGGTATAAATTGATAGCAGACTGATATTTGGTTTTAGCCGTTTCCTCGACGAAATAATTGAACTGGTTGAATTTCTTGGTTTCAACAGAAAGTTCTAAGTGAATGTCGAGATGATCAGTTTCAGAATTAAACCAGCATTGCTCATATGGATTATTTTCAATATCGATTCTTGTAGACGAGCCGCTTGGGCTAGGGGATACCTTCAGATCAAAACCTTTGACAGTCAAATAGTTTCTCTGCAGAGGACGGAAATAGAGATGATGCGGTTCCAGAAAGACTTTCCTGTCATATACATATGACGTATGATGCTTTATGTTAAGTAGCATCTGTAGTGATCACATCTTGCTCTTGATCGTTTGCAAAGGCATTATTGAGGGCATCTGCCGGAAGTTTGTCAATAGCTGAGCTGAGCTTAGTATTCCAAAAATCAGCGATATGGCCTAAGTCACGCTCATGAAATCTGTGCTCTCTGATATTGAATTCATTCTTTTTAAGCACTACCGTATCTATAGGATAATCTACGTCATTGGCGGATATACGTGTGGCATCGAAGGACAAAAAACCGCCCTTTAAACCAAACTCCAGACTGGTGTTGTAAGTCAAAGATCGTTTAAGAATAGGCGTACCAAAACCTGAATTTCCAATGATCACGAATGGCGTTCCTTGGCCTATTTCAATCCAATTACCTTGAGGGTAGAGTAAGTACAACTTGGGTGCCTCATCTTCTTCTAGCTGACCACCCACAATGGCGAACAGGTTAAATTTGAGACCAGAACTTTCCAGATTTTTACGATCCTCCTCGGCTACGCGTTTTACCTGTTCACCAAACTTGTTAACCGCTTTATAAAGCTTATTAAACTCTTTGTCCTCATCCTCAATAACTTCGCTGAAATAAGTAATGGCCTTATCACGAACTGATCTTAACCCGGAGGTCATAATGAAATAGCTATGTTTTGAGCGTTGTACTGTATATATCTTCTTGGCCGTGGTAGTTTCACTTCCTGAGGTGATTCGTGTATCGGCTAATCCGGCTATACCTTCTTTACTTAAAATGCCTAAACAGTATGTCATCCTTGTTTTTAAAACTCCTGTGTGAAGTTAGATTGAATTTTGAAATATTGGTCATAAATATAGTCCGAGATACTGTTTAATCTTTGTTGTAGCTCATCAAGATATTCATGTAATCCAATTTCAAAAATGTCGTTGACATCAGCAAACTCAATGTCCGCTCTAAGGTTGCCGATAGCTTTTTCAGCTTGATTAGAATAACCCGGACCTGAGCCTGATATTTCATGAAGACAACTCTCTACATTGATCAGGCAAAACAAAATAGATCGAGGGAAGTAGCGATTGAGTACTAGATAATTGACAATTGAGGAAGGTTGAATTTTACCGTACATTCTTCTGTAGGCATTAAAGCCGCTGACCGACTTCAACAGTGCAATCCAATGGAGAAAATCGAGAGGTGAGCCCACGTCATCTACTGATGGTAGCAGAAAATGATATTTTACATCCAAAATTCGAGAGGTTTTATCTGCCCGCTCCAGGTATTGACCTAACTTGCTGAAGTGCCAGCCCTGGGTACGAGGTACATTATCAATGGCAATACCGTTTAGAAGCTGAAGTTGACTCTTTATTTTTTTGAAGCAATCTTTTGGATCTTCCTTCTTCCATATTTTCTTCTTGCAAGCCTCTTCAACATAGTAATATAGATCATTTAGCACTTCCCAGGTCTCTCTTGGAATATTTTCCCTTACGATTCGAGCATTCTCGCGTGCATACCTCACAGTGGAGATGATTGCATTAGAATTCCGCCTGTCAAAAGCCAAAAAGAAAATGGCGTTCTCACGAGAATAATTAGTATTAAATAATTCACTAAAACGGTTCTTATCTCCTGTGGCGCTAACCAGGGGTTCCCACTGTTCCTTAATACCGGGGGGTAAATCCAGCGAAAGATTGAAGTTTACATCTATAAAACGGGCATAGTTTTCGGCACGCTCAGTGTATCTTCCTAACCAAAATAAGGAGTCGGCTACTCTACTTAACATTGACTTCAAACATTTAAATTTAATCGAATAATACCCAGGTGTCTTTACTTCCGCCACCTTGTGATGAATTCACCACTAGCGAATCTTTTACCAAGGCCACCCGTGTTAACGCTCCCGGAACCACTTCAATGGTTTCACCATATAGCACATAAGGTCTGAGATCTACATGACGAGGAGCAAAACCCTCATCAGTAAGTGTAGGCACAGTAGATAAGGACAATGTAGGCTGGGCAATGTAATTCCGCGGATTATCTTTCACTAATTTTTTAAACTTCTCGTGTTCTGCCTTGGTGGCTTTGGGTCCAATTAACATGCCGTAGCCTCCGGCGGCATTGGTTTCTTTAACAACGAGGTCAGCAATATTTTCGAGCACATAGGTTAAATCATCTTTCTCCGAACAGATGTACGTAGGTACGTTCTCAATAATAGGATCCTGGTCCAGGTAATATTTAATTATTCGAGGGATGTAAGCATATACGGCCTTATCGTCAGCTACTCCAGTACCCGGTGCGTTGGCTAAAGCTACGTTACCCGCTTTATAGGCCTCGAAAAGGCCGGGTACACCCAGCATTGATTCCGGATTGAAGGCTAACGGATCCAGAAACTTATCGTCGATCCTTCTGTAAATGCTATCCACTCGCTCCAAACCTTTGGTGGTTTGCATGTATACTTTCTTATTATCAACAATTAGATCTTGTCCAGTGACTAGCTCAGTACCCATTTGTTGGGCTAAGTAGGAATGTTCGAAATAAGCGGAATTATAAATTCCAGGGGTTAGAACGGCTACGGTAGAGTTTTCGCCAGGAGACATGTATTGCAACATGTTTAATAACATACTAGGGTATTCTGCCACGGGCCTTACTCCGAGACTGGCAAAAAGCTTGGGAAAGGCTTGTTTTATGATCTCCCGGTTTTCCAGGAGATATGAGACACCTGAAGGGCATCGTAGGTTGTCTTCTAATATATAGAATTGACCATTGTCGTCTCTTACGATATCGCTACCCGTAATATGGCACCAGATCCCTTTGGGAGGATCAAGGCCAATGCATGGCTCCAGAAAATCGCTGCTTGACAGGATCATCTCTGCTGGAACAATCTTGTCCTTCAGCACCTTTTGATCATGGTATATGTCGTTGATAAACAAATTGATGGCCTCAATTCGTTGTTGAAGCCCTTGTTCAATAATGTGCCACTCGCTATTACTGATAATTCTTGGTACTAAATCGAGGTGTAGAATTTTCTCGATCCCTTCGCTATCATGATAAACATTGAACGTCATACCCATCGATTTCTGGGCCTTATCCGTACTGTATTGGAGTTGCAGTAACTTCTTGTCGGAGAATTTTTCCAATCCTTTCTTAAATCCTGAATATGAGGGTCTACAATTATGCTCGTTATCGAACATTTCATCAAAATGCTTTTGAGTAGGGTATTTTTTGAACAACATATTTCCGATCTCCTATAAAAAGTCCTTCAAAAGCTAAGAATTAAAGGGTGTAATATGAACTCATTCTACCATTTTCTCTCAATAAATTTTGACTGATTGAACCCTGTAGTTGTTAAGCGAAGGAAGGGGTTCCCAGATATAATTTGTTGTACAAAAATACAACTAATAATTTTTTGTATTTTTGTACAACAAATTATAACCATATGAAAAGAACTACGATAGGGGAGCTCGAAGAGCTAGTGTTGCTTTCAGTCGGATCATTATATGAGGAAGCGTATGCGGTCACTATATTAGAAGTGATTAAGGAGTATACACAAAGAGTACTTGATATCACGGCTATTCATTCGGTGTTAAGAAGACTTGAGGATAAAGGTTTCATCACTTCGACTATGGGTGGAGCTACAAAAGAAAGAGGAGGTCGAAGAAAGAAGTTTTTTACATTATCTCAGTCAGGCAGACGTGTATTAGACGAAACTATGGAAGCAAGGACTGCCCTGTATAATAAATTACCTAAACTCATATTTTCCGGTCTCACATGAACCTTCAACCACCAAAATGGGCAGATCGCTTTTTGGAGTGGTATTGCAATCCAGACTTGCTTGAAGATTTACAAGGTGATCTGTATGAGGTCTTTTATCACCACGTAGATCAGGGAAAACCGCGTAAAGCGAGGCTTTATTATTTGTGGCTGGTGCTACGCTCATTCAGGTACTCTGCCATCAAACGAAATTCAAAACTCAAAAAAACAACATTTGTAATGACAAAAAGTAATCTAAAGATCGCACTGCGTGTGCTCAAAAACAACAAGTTTTACACCGGCTTGAACCTGACTGGCCTGGCTATTGGTATAATGTGCTTTTTTCTTACAGGCTTTTACATCAAGCAGGAACTGAGTTATGATCAGTTCAATAGTAAGAAGGGCCGCATTTATCGCGTGTGGTTGAAAGAAGTGTATAGTGAAGAAAAAATATTCTTCAGTTCGCATACGCCGCTACTTTTTGAGCGTTTCTTGGAGGACAACTTTGGCGAGTTTGAAACGGCAATTCAAGTTGATGGCGACAATTACTTGGTGGGAACCGGCTCCGACAGGATCAATGAAAATATTAGCGTCGTAAGTCCTGAAATCTTTATGGTATTCGATTTTGGCCTGATTGAAGGAAATATGGCTGATCCTTTGCAGGATAAAAGGGACTTGGTACTCTCCAAATCGTATGCGCGAAAGTATTTTGGTGAAGATTTGGCGATTGGCAAAGTTCTTCCGATAGAAATGCAGGGGGAGATAATGGATTTTACCGTAACGGCTGTTTTTGAAGATATTCCGAAGGAGTCTAGTGTACAGTTTGACATGGCTATTAGCAATGAGAATAACGAAGAGTTATATGATGCAAGGGCACTGAATCACTGGTTTCAAAACAGAATAGAGACCTACGTCCTGGTTGGCGAAAACAGTAGTATATCCAGCGTTGAAGCGGCTATTGATGACGTGATAATGGGGTTAATCGGAGGTCAAGTAAATGAAGGAGAATACAACGTAGGATTTCAACCTTTGACCGACGTTCACCTTAACCCGGATATTCCCGTTGGTGGGGCGCCTGTTGGTAACCCCAGTTACGTGGCGATATTGGGAGTAATTAGCATTTTGGTGCTCGTCACCGCCTGTGTAAATTATGCGACGCTGTCTGTTGGTCAATCACTTAAGCGGACCAAAGAGGTTGGGGTTAGAAAAGTAATGGGCGCTCAACGTAAATCGCTAATAAATCAATACTTAAGCGAAAGCCTGCTCATCATAGTAGTGGCATTTGGAATGGGTATTGGACTAACTTATCTATCTCTGCCCATCTTTAATGAGCTTACCGGGGCAGATGTCCGGATTGATTTTCAGGTATGGCATCTCGGATTGTACCTGGCCTTGATCTTAATTGTTGGACTTACCTCCGGTATCTATCCAGCGATCCTTTTATCCAGGCAAAAAGCTACGGATATCTTCAGAGGGAGTGGAGGTGCAAGAAGTAAACAGTACATTAGAAAGGGAATGGTGGTGTTTCAATTTCTGATTACGGTTTTTTTGATCAGCTCCACCTTGATCATGCGCAAACAATTGAATTACATGCAAAACAAAGACATGGGGGTCGAATACAACGCCACGGTTTCTGTACCTCTTTACAGGGACCCGGCTGCTCGAAGCTTGGCTGATGCCATAAGCACTGCCATGGAAAAGGGTGAACTACTCAAGGAAAAATTAAACATATACCCCGAGATATCCGATTTGGGTATGGGTAGTCATGTGTTTGGAAATCCGGGTTGGGCGAAACTTTCTTATTCCGATAATACCGAGACCTACAGGGCTTTCCGAGTACTTGCGGTTGATGCGCACTACCTGAACACCTTTGGGATTGAACTTAAGAAGGGTAAAAATTTCGATCCTGAAAGTGAACTGGACAAAAGGCAATCTATTATTCTGAACCAGTCAGCTGTAGAACTTTTTGGCTTGGATGAGCCTATTGGGAGTAGACTGCCAGGAAATGATTTCGGGGATCATAGCATCATTGGAGTTACCGAGAATTTCAATTACGCATCACTGCATAGTGCTGTTGAGCCTCTTATTATTACGCAAAATGTTCAGCCCATTGTGGATGGGGTCTCCGATTTTAACTTTCAGGATTCTCCTATTCCAAAGCTGGTATTTAAATATTCTGGTAAAAAGCTCTCAGATGTTAGAGAAATTCTGACTAAAGAGTGGGAGACTACTTTTCCCGAAGAAGAGCTTAATTTCAGTTTCGTAGAAGAGAATATGAAAGCTCAATATGCGAATGAAAAACGTATGAACCGGTTGTTGAGCGTGGCTACGGTTCTTTCCATTATAATTGCCAGTTTAGGTCTTCTTGGCCTAACGGTTTTGGTAATCAACGGTAAGCAGAAAGAGATTGGTATTCGTAAGGTCATTGGAGCCTCTGAGGCCTCCATATTTAAGTTATTAGTGAGTAGTTTTTCATGGCAACTGCTGTTGGGCGTTGTTTTATCCGTGCCTTTCACCTATGGGTTGATGAATGATTGGTTAAAAGACTTTGCTTATAGGATAGATCTGGGCATAGACATATTCCTTTTCGGTGGCCTGATTTCTCTGGTTATAGCCTTCTTTACGATTAGCTTTCATACGTTAAAAGCGTCTCTGGTGAATCCAGTAGATACGATTAGGTCCGAGTAATGCTTGGCTTAGTGCGTTACAAACGCACTTTTTGGACATCCTCGTTAGAAACGAGGACGAGTCAATCCGAGTAGATGCTTTCTTAGCCTATTTCAGGCTAAGGCCTGCTAGATATTTTAATTCGATCTCAGCGATTTTAGCAGCAAATTGAGCGTTTTGCCATTTATAGTCCTCGTTTGCAACGAGGACTATTGTAGAAACCGGCAGACAATCTGAGCATTTGCAATGGTGTGTCCTGAACCATCGGCAGGCAGTTTCCCGATGGGTGTT
>ERZ1740070.1726-NODE-1726-length-13330-cov-6.843164_pt1 | contig 13330 bp, 10 predicted proteins | sample MGYA00581734_ERZ1740070 | MGnify/ENA primary metagenome ERZ1740070 (study PRJEB43018, sample SAMN04849744) | marine metagenome | isolation source: floating plastic debris | place: Pacific Ocean | collected 2008-09-01 | study: EMG produced TPA metagenomics...
AGTAAACTACTATCAGCAATTAACGAAACAAAAGCAGGTAGATAATATTACTTTTGTTGGCTTTGTTTTACAACAAGAATTAGCATCATTATTACAAGCAGCAAACGTTTTAGTTCATCCCCACTGTTCCGGAGAAGCTGCTACTTTTACTTCTCCTTTAAAACTGTTTGAGTATTTTGCTTCTCAAACTCCTATAGTTGCCACAAAAATCCCTTCTTTAACAGAGTTTGAAAATACCAAAGGAGTTACCGCTTGGTGCGAACCCGATAGCGTAGCCGAACTAAGTCAAACATTAGCAATGGTATTAGAAAATTATCCTTTAAAAATAGAAGGTTATTCTGAAAGTATTGAATTCGTCAAACAGTTTTCTTGGGAAAATCGAGCCGAGAAAATCCTTAGTTACGTTGACGAATCTTTAAGACCGGTTAAAAGTTAGGAGTTAAGAGTTAGGAGTTAAGAGTTAAGAGTTAGGAGTTAAGAGTTAGGAGTTATGAGTTAGGAATTAGGAGTTAAGAGTTAGGAATTATCAATTACCAATGCCCTTATTATTAAAAATAAAAAATAAAAAATAAAAAATATACAATTACGATTATGAATAAAACAATAATTGGTATGATGAGTAGCTACAGCGCTTTGGATAATAGAAGCGATTGGCTGTGGCAACAAACTCCAGGTCATTTTGGTGTTTGGGATAATATTCAACTGCTGGCAACGCATCCAAAACCAGATTTTTTGTTGATGTATAATTACACAACTTTTCCCAAACCACCCCGCAAACGTTTGCTATTTTGGAAGAATAAAAAAGCGCAATCTAAATATCAAAAATCTCAAGAATTATTCCAAGAAAAATTGCGAGGTATACCTCCAGAAAGAGTAATATATCTATTACGCGAACCTCCTTTAGATGAAGTTATAGAGAAAAATAAAGGCTTTTATCAAGCTGCTAAAAATTATTGTGGCTATGTATCTGGTCCTGATGATTTTGCTCCGAGTCCCGACTATATGCCAGCAATTTGGTATTATCCTAATTCATTTAAAGAACTAAATGAAATGCCACCACCGATAAAAGAAAAACCTTTGAGTTGGGTGACATCAGGTATTAATAGAACCGAGAATCATCGCAAGCGTTTGGCTTTTTTAAGAATGTTGCGAGATAGTGAATTAGAACTTGATGTATACGGACGTAATTTACCGGATTGGTCTAGGGGAAGTGGTGAGCTTGGTAATAAATGGTATGGTACTGCTCCTTACTATTACAACTTATCGGTGGAAAACTATGCTGAAAATGATTGGTACGTCAGCGAAAAGCTCTGGGATTCTTTATTAGCTTGGTGTTTACCAATTTATTACGGTGGTCCTGCTGCTGATAAGTTATTACCTCCCGGTAGCTTTTTAAGATTACCCAGTATGGATGAAAAAGGATTAGCTTATATAAAAGAAGTGACATCCACACCCGATGCTTGGTATGAAGCAAAAGACGCAATCGCTGAAGCCAGACAAATTATTTTACACGAACTAAATCTAATTTCATGGCTCTCGAAATATGTAAAAAATATCTCTTGATTATTATTAATTGAGGAAGTAGAGAGAGAAGAGGGAGAGAGGGAGGGAAATTAATAATTTATAACTCCTTACTCGCTACTTGCTACTTGCTAATTACTACTTGCTACTTGCTACTGCTTATGGAGGCTTTAATGACTGAAGGAATTTATATACTTGCGAATGATGTTGTCTTTGACCAATTAGTAGCTTTACTCAATTCTCTTGAAGTAAATGCTGGTAAGAATTATCCTGTTTCGATTATTCCTTATGATGACCGTTTAGAACGAATACGTGAGGAGATTAAACACAGGGATAATGTAGAAATATTTACAGATAATTCTACAATGAAACTGTGGGAAGATTTTTCTGCTCAAATATGGAAAGCACATCCTGATGCTTACAAAGTTTGGCAAGAAAAAGGTATTTCTGGGGTTTATCGTTTGGGAATGCATCGCCGATTTTGCGGTTTTGATGGCATTTTTGATAAGTTTATATATTTAGATGCTGATATTTTAATCTTAAATTCTCTGGATTATATATTTGAGCAATTAAATAATAATGACTTTGTTATTTATGATTTTCAGTATAAAGACCTGAGTCATGTTTACAATGTTAATTCTAATAATTTGCTCGATGTTTTTCCTCAATCTAGATTAGATAACGAAATATTCTGCGCTGGTTTATACGGTGCAAAAAAAGGTTTATTTAATGAAGAAAGAAAAAAAAATCTGCTCTCAAAATTAGAATCTGGTGAAGCAGAAATATTATATAAAAATGCTCCCGACCAAACAATTCTCAACTACATGATAATGCGGTCGGAAGTTTCTAGCTATAATTTATCACACCATTTACCAGCAGAAGAAGTCACAGGATGTTGCGTTACTTCACCCCATTTTGACGAACAAGACAATTTAGTATATGACAGAGGTAATCGCTTAACTTATCTGCACTATATCGGTTTATCTTCTAAACTATTTAGTCGTGTTTGTAGTGGAGAAAATATTGACTTTCCTTACCGTGAAACCTTCTTACATTATCGCTACTTACACGAACCCGATAAACGACCAAAATTTACTACTAAACCTGTAGCTTACAACGCACCACCAAGTTTAAGTACCCGAGTTTTAAAAAAATTAGGAATAAAAGTAGGAGCATAACTCATGACTAGAGGAATTTATATCATTGCGAATGATAAAGTGACAGACCATGCTATTGCTTTACTTAATAGCATTCGTCTCCACGATAAAGAAACTCCCATTGTGATGATTCCTTATGATGATAATTATCACAATATTGCTGATACTCTCGGCAAATATTATGGAGTAGGAGTTTACGAAGATTTAGAATTTATTGACCGCTTATCTAACAAATTATATGAAACCTTTGGTGGTAAATTCTTTGCTCGTCCCAACCAATTTCGGAAACAAGCTTGCTGGTTTGGTCCGTTTGATGAGTTTTTGTATATAGATACAGATATAGTTGTCTTTGAAAAAATTATCGACAATCTCAATTATTTAAAAGAAACTGACTTTATTTGCTGTGATTATCAACATTTAGGTGGAATCAGAAACGTATTTAGTTCCACAGTCTTGGAAGAAAAAGTATTTACCGAAAGCGAAGTTAAAGACATATTCAACGGTGGATTCTGGGGTTCCAAGAAAAACTTAATATCCGAACAGGATTTATACGAAACCTTCGCAGAATGTGCAAAACATCCAGAATACTTTGATTTCTCGGAAAAGACATCCGACCAGCCAATTATTAACTATATGTTGCTCAAGCGAATTCCCAACCGTTTCAACATAGTTAATCGAGAAGGTAAAGCACCGGGAAACTGGGGAGGAACATCCCACTTTCTACATGAAGGACATAAATTAATTGACCCCACAGTCAATCAACCATTACAGTACCTACATTGGGCCGGTATTCGCATCGAACCGGGTTGTCCTTATTGGCAAATTTGGGAACATTACCGCAATCTAAACCCACAGCTACCACCACCAGTATTTCCTGAAAAGCCCAAACAAACTTTTTGGCAGAAAAACGTCAATGAAGTCAAAACTTTGTTGCGTTCTTTAAAGAACTAATTTTAATTTACATCCTTTGTCAACTTTGAATTAATTAGTATTTATAGTATTTATTATGCCTGGATTAGTTGGATTCTCAGGTGGACGAGATTGGCATAATTGCTCTGATATTTTGGAAAAAATGCAGCAAGCAATCACCCATCGCTCGTTTTATGTCAATGATGAATTATTTGCAAAAAATACCGTTTGGGCTACACAATCTCGTTCTTTTGTACAGCAAATCCCTCCTGGGCCAGTTCGAGCTAATTCTTGCTACCTATGGTTCCATGGAGAGTTATACAACCATCGGGATTGTCCGATTACACCGGATGGTCGGTTTGCAGATTCTCAAATAACTACCGATGCTCAATGGTTCCTAGCAGCTTACGAAAACTATCGTCAAAGCGACCAACCCTGGAAGTTTTTACATCCTCTTGACGCTCAATTCTATGCAGTTCTTTACGACGAGCGTTCCCGTAAATTGCATTTGATTAATGACCGCTTCGGGGTTCGTCCTCTTCATTGGACTATCTGGGAAAATACCCTGGTTTGGGTTTCAGAAATCAAAGCTCTGTTAGCTTTACCGGGATATCAACCAACCCTCGATAGAGACACAGTTGAGGATTTTCTCGGGATTCGCTATCCCCTCCAAGACAATAGTTGGTTTATGGGAGTAGAAAGATTACCTGCTGCTACAGTTTTGACTTGGGATGAAGATAGAGCAACCATTAAAAGCCATCGTTACTGGTCTTGGGATTCCGTTTCTGTTTATGAAAAACTTCCCGACCGTCGCGAAATTGTAGAAGAACTCGGGAGGATGTTTTTGAATGCTGTCGAGCGTCGCTGTCTTCCGGGAGAACGACTGGGTATTCCTTTGAGTGGTGGACTCGATTCTCGTTCGCTCCTCGCTGCTGCTGTGGGTAAAGCAAGTTCTCCTCCTGAAACAATTACCTACGGTCAAGCTAATTGCGATGATTTACTAATTGCACCACAAGTTGCCAAAATAGCAGGTGCAAAACATCATTGGATAGAGATGAATTCTCAGAATTGGCTGCTTCCACGGATTCCTTATTTATGGGAAATGGATGCTCCAGCTAGCATCATTCATATGCAATTTAGCTCCCTCTTGGATTGGGTGAGCAAGCATCGGTCTTTTGATATCGTATTTCACGGTGATTGTGCTGGTCGCTTTGATGGTAGACAATTTTTCCCAGCCGAAGATTTCGATAAATATCTCTGTCGTCAGTTAAATCTTGATGGGTTTGCTCGGTCTCCACAACATCATAAATCAGTTCGCGAACGCGCTCGTGCCTATTTCGAGAGTTTGGGGTCGTCTTGCTACAAGTTGGGACTTGATAGTCGTACCAGGTCTTTTATCTCCAAAGATTGGCGAATGGGTGCTGTTGAAGGAATCAATGTTCGTCTTCCCTGGATGGATAATCAACTTCAAGAATATTGGTATGCTCTTTATTCTACAGGTGAGGACTTGGGTGGCTTGTATTACTTAATGTTACTCAATCGTTTCCCCAAACTTTTTAAAGAATTACCGTGGCAAAAAATTGGTAAACCTATTTCTGAAGTTGTCGTACCTCTCGGTTGGCAAGGAGATTTGATAAATTTACAACGTAAAATCTGGTCAAAAGTTGAACGTAAGTTGAATCTAAATAAACCTGCATCCAAGTCTAATAATTCTTCAGGAGATTCAAGCGTTTTACGTGAATTTACTGATTATAACGGTTGGCTTCGTCAAGAACCAGCCCGAAGCTTAGTTACTCGTCTTTTGCAAGCTCCCGATGCACTATATCCAGAATACTGCAATCGCGAAGTAACATTGCAAGACTGGGAAAATCATCTTAATGGTGAAGATTCATTCGACCGTATCGGAACAGTTTTTACTTTAGAATTATGGCTACAGCAACTCTTCAATGGTAGATATCGCAACGGGATTGATGAGCCGATAAAAGCTGAGTGGTAGTGATTTTTTTAGATTAAGTAAGGTGTGTTGTCGCTTTAGCGCAACGCACCATTTTTTATATTAAAAATTAAAAATTCGTAGTAAGAGTTTTAACTTTAATGTAAGTATATCAAGAATTAAAATCCTTACTACACACTAATCAAAATTTATCGATAATAAAAATTATAATAGCTCAACATTGTAGTAACTTTCAAAGTAAATATTTTGTTATGGGTTTTACGGTACAAAAAAGCATTTATTTGATGTTTAAAAACGCAAATACCTATTATCCCAATTGCAAGCCGGAGAAGCATAAATATTATATAAAAATGCTCCCGACCAAACTATTCTTAACTACATCGTAATGCGTTCTGGAGTTTATAACTATAATTTTGCACTTAATTTATCAGAAAGTAAAATAACTGGTTGTTGCGTTACATCATCCCATTTTGACAAACAAGATAATTTAGTATATTACAGAGGAAACCTTTTAACCTATCTGCACTATATCGGCTTATCCTCTAAATTATTTGAGCGGGTTTGTAATGGAGAAAATATTGATTTTCCTTACCGCGAGACCTTCCTGCATTACCGCTACCTACACGAACCAGGTTGTCCCTACTGGGAAATTTGGGAACATTACCGAAATTTGAATCCTCCCAGAAAAACCCAAACCAACTTCTTGGCAAAAAACCATGAATGAAGCTAAAACTTTCTTGCGTTTGCTGACGAAGTAGATGGGGAGTAGGGATTAGTTAATTTATACTCTGAGAAACCCAATTTATAAAAAACCGGGTTTCTGCATTTTCACAATTTGATTGTACAAATAATATTTGAATTAGAATAATTCCTGAATACCAGAATTTCGTTTTAAAATATATTTTAGTCTCAAGAATCTATAATAAAGTATAGATTTCTGAGTAATTTTATCAATAATTTTTCTGATAAATGTACGTTTCGGATATTCAATATCCTTGTGCATATCGAAATAAATTTGTTTTTCTTGTATATTTGACTGTCCCATTTTTACTCTGATTTTCTCTATATTATCTTTGAAAAATGGAAATCTATCTTCGGAATCAAATCTGATGGGTAAACCTGCTTTGGCCGCAGCTAATCCCATTACATTTCCTTCTCCATCGTAAATTCCTCGCATTTCAAATACATAGGAAATATCCTGCCAAAGTTTCAGAAAAACCTGTTCTGCACCAGCTTGTTTTTTTACAACAAACATAAACTCATGAAACCATGTTGTTTCCTGAAGATTTATATCTAATTTCTCTGCTACCTGCTCTATTGCTGCAAATTCCGGACGTAGTTTTATTTCTGTATTATGCTTTAAAATATTACATCCAGTTCTTGCTGTAATTCCAGGAAGCCATTCTAGCTTCTTTGGTAGCCGACCAATGATTCGCATATCGGAGTCTAAAAATACGCAGGTGTCAAATCTTTCTAATGACTTTTCTATTACAAAGCGCTTGTCATGATATCCTTTAACGCTTTGCAATCGATGTTTTATAGCAATAACATGACTATACTCTTCAAAATCAGCAGGTTCATCTGTCAAAACTACAAAAGTTACTAATGGTGCTTGGTCTTGAATATCTTTTGCAAGTATTCTTGCATGGGTACGATATCTTTTACCTACTGCGAGAGTACAAAAACAATATTCTTTTAGCATAACTATTTGCTCTTACTAAATATATAATTTAAAAAATCAGTTTTACAAACTACAAATATATAGAATTTTATTTAAAAAATATTAGGACTTACACATTTGTGAAAGGTTGTATTTTATGGATAAGTCCTTAATATTGTGACATTAACAGATTGACTATACAAACAACCCTTTCTTTACATCTTGTTGGAACAGATGAAGTTTTTCTTCAAGTTGTTGTGTCAAAGTTTCAATACGTGAATCCTTACTTAAATAAGAAGGTTGATTCATTGCAACCTGCTTTAAAGCTTGGCTTGCTTTACGCTGCCTAATTTTATCTCTAACTAAGCGAATTGGAGTTAGTAAATCCTGCTTTTCTTTGGGATTTTGTAATCTTTCAATATAGTTAGGTTTGTATTCAACCCCAATAGAAGAACACCAATCTTGCCATTTAAAAGAAAGAATAGTTGAATTGGTAGCAACTGGTATCCATGGAACCCGAAGAGCATCAGCAACTATTGCACCATGCATAGCTTCGCATAGCAATACTTCTGTTTTGCTAATAGCTGATAAAACTTCTTCTACAGTCCATCTTGGGTCGATATAACCAAATCCCAATTCTTTACAAACATTTTCCCATCCTTTGCCTGCAAGTTCATAATGAGGAATATAGGAAAAACGATAGTTTTTTTTAACGTTATTTTGATAAACTCTGCGAATTAAAACTGCTCCATCGGTGACTCCTAAGTCTTCTTCTACTCCTAGAGCTTTCGCGGAAAGAGAACCTCGCAGACAGTATATTCTGTAGGATTCGTCAAGCTTTACCTCTGTAGTTTTACCATAACCTACTCCCGTACCAAAAATCACTCTTTTACTCGCATGACGAGTACGGTATGGTAATCCATCATTAATTAAGCTTCCAATACCAACAAAAGCCACACTTTCATCATTATCTAAAACATCTGGAATTAGTTGATCCCATATCCAAGGATTGAGATTATCTCCAAAGTTTCTCTCGCCATTAGGTAATTTGTAATAAGATAATTTCATTATGCTATGTCTCTATTTGTATATGTAAAAAAAGGTTTTATTGCATAAAAATAACAACTTTATATATTATCTTCAGAGTATAGATAAATATCTTCCGTATATTAACCTAATTTATTAAAATCAGATTTCAATTTATAGGTAAAAGTGACAGTAATTTAGGCTGTTCCATAACTTATATTCTCAGAATTGAATTCAAGGTTATCGAATCAAGGTAAAATGTCAAAAATTAATAGATATTATTGCTTAAATAAACCATTGCTGCATAATTTTATATTAAAAATATAGCGTTTCTCAGTAAGCCTGAAGTACACCTAGAGACCTCACCCCTAACCCCTCTCCTTGTTAAGGGAGAGGGGAAAGAAGCAAACTGTACCTCAGTTGTTTGATAAACGCTATAAGTAAACTTAATACTAACTTTTACTTTAGTATTGACTATATAAAAAACTATTCGCCGTTGATAAACTGCTTACGATGTAAAGCAATAAATTAACAGCGAATAGTTAATTTTAAATATGTAAATCTAGTACCGCTTTTAAGGATAATATTATAGGTTCGCAATCGGAATATTAATCCTTAGATACCAATACTATGACCCTAACTATAGACTTAAATTAGGAAACATTTGAAATTCTTTTTTTCCTAACTAAAAGAATCTAAATCCAAAGATTTAAATCCTCTGTTTTCAGCATAAGTCATCATACTACCCAACTGAAAGGCAGTTAATATACAAGTCAAAAGAGTAATTGGTAAACCAACCGCACAAGCTAACCAAACAGGAAAACCAAATATAGCTAAACCGGAACAAAGAAATAAACCAATACCGATTGTTATTCCTATAAATGGTACTACTAACTGTTTATTGGAGAAACGAGGAGCAGATTTTTCCGCACCTTGTTTGCGCCATGTTTTTGAAACTGATTTTAAAGTTCCATCTAACGCAGCACCAGAAGTTATGGCAATAAAAAATCCGATAGCTAAAATTAAATATGGCGGATCTGAAGGGTAATAATACATGAAAACTCCTAATTTATATGCTGGTTACTAAGAGGTTATTTGATAAGTATTACATTTAACTAGTACTTGGCCAAACCAAAATTGCTGGAGGTTTAGGGATTAGGGAGTAGATATAGAAATTTTCCCGTTTCGCAATTTTCAATAACTCCCCAATATTTCCCTAAATGTGCTAATTGCTATTCACAGAACCACTAGCAGGAAAGCTTGGTAATATTGCTGCTACTCTCTCTCTGGAAAACTGACTTAAAACTCCGAAAGCAGCACCTAACAAACGGGATGGATTTAAATCATCTTTGACTAAATTCCACAATCGCTGAACTTCTTCAGCATGCAAACGGTCATCTTCGGTGAGTGCTAGCAATAACTGCTGTTGAAGAAATTGTCCTTCATCACTAAGTAAAAACTGTAAACCCATTTGTGCTGTGGGTAACAAATCAAAATTGTTGTCGGTACGCGCGATCGCAATCATATTTTCCAAGCGTTCCCACTGGAATGTACCGTCTTTAAACAATACGTTGATTAACCTTCGTCGCAGTTGAGCCGATTCACCGGTGAGCAATCGCCGTGCTACGTAAGGATACGCAACTTCTACAATTTTGAAGTTAGGATTTAACGATAGTGCGATACCTTCTTGAGTCACCAAAGAGCGAATAATTAAAGCAAACTTGGCTGGAACTCGGAAAGGAAATTCGTACATGAGTTTGGAGAACTCATCGGTTATTGTCTTGAAATTGAAATCCCCGACATTACGATTGATTGCATCTCCGAGCAAAGCTTCCAAAGCAGGAACAATCGGACGAATATCTGTATCTGGTGTCAAGAAACCCAACTTGACGTAATCACCAGCTAAATCGGTATAATCTTTGTTTATCAGGTGAACCACCGCATCTACAAGAGTTTCCTTGGTGGTTTCCGATAGCTGATCCATCATCCCGAAATCGATATAGCCCATCCTACCATCGGGCATAGCAAACAAATTACCTGGATGGGGGTCAGCATGGAAGAAACCATATTCTAATAACTGCTGTAAACCTGTAGTTACAGCTATTTGAATAATTTCTTGCGGATCTATACCTGCTGCAATGATACTCTCAGTATCCGTCAGCTTAAATCCGTTAAGCCATTCTAAAGTTAAAACGCGAGTTGTAGTGTAGCGCCAGTAAATCGCCGGAACCTTGACCTTGGGGTCGTTGCGAAAGTTAGTAGCGAACCTTTCAGCATTCCGACCTTCGTTGAGATAATCAATCTCCTCGAATAATTTGATTCCGAACTCATCTACTATTAAAGTCAGGTCGTGTCCCAAATTCAAAGGCAGCCAAGGAGCCAACCAACCAGCAGCCCAGCGCATCAAATACAAGTCGAGCGAAAGAATCGGACGTAGATTCGGTCGCTGTACCTTGACCGCAACTTCTTCACCCGTGAGCAAGCGACCCCGATAAACTTGACCCAAACTTGCAGCAGCAACGGGAGCGGGGGAAAGTTCGCTAAATATTTCTTTAATGGGATGACCTAATTCGCTTTGAATTTGTCTCAAAGCAAGAGCATTATTATATGGTGGTAATTGGTCTTGTAACTTGATTAGCTCGTCTAGAAAATCTTTACGGATTAAATCGGGTCTAGTCGATAGAGCTTGACCAACCTTAATAAATGCAGGTCCCAAACGTACCAGCATTTTTCGTAACTGAACAGCTCGTCTGAGCTTGTGACCTTCGGATACTCCTCTAAAATCATCCCACTTCAAACCTAGGATAAACCAGGCGAAATTCCAGATAATTGTAGTTGCACGTGCCCAACCCAGCCAAGGACGAAGGCGATGGAATCGCGCTATTTGACGCGCGTCGTACTTACGATTGTTTTGTGTGAGGGTTTGTGAATTCACTTCCCTTTGTTACCTCTTTATCTATGAATATAAAAATCAAACTTGATGTCTAAAAGCCTTTGAGAGCACCCATAAGTTAAACAAACTTTCTTATGAACTTTTCCTATTCAACTTTGTACTTTTTAGCCAAAGTTTATTAAAAGTTACTTTTTATCTTTTATTATTTTATATTACTACATAAAAGTATAAATACTTAACTAAGCAATCAAAATACTGAAAATACTGAAAATATTTTGTATAAACAAACCAGATAATCTTTCATCATGAGATAAATGAAATGACTTGATTCGATTAAAAGTATTGAAGAGAAAGAGCTTTCAGGTAAGAAACTATATGTATAGATATGTATTTATTTTTACCATAAATTTAAATTTATCAATTGAACCTTGATAAATGCAAGTCAAGCATTTTAATTAATAATTTTCTTGCGATTAGATTGAGCAAAGATTATTTAGCATTGAGATTCCAATGTTTTGAATTAATAGCGGAGGTTTGCGATTCGGTAACGAGCAAGGCTGTTTCAAAGCTTTGCACCTCTTGCTACAATGTCTATAATCATAAATGTATCTATTGATTAAGGCGCTCAAGCAAAGCATCTTTACTTCTAAATTATCCTCTTTTGTTCCAAAGAGCGCAAAGTAAATAAATACATATAATCTATAATTTTTCTAAAGATTTTTTTGTAAAAAAATAAGAAATCGTAAGTAGTAAGATGCTGATGATTACCATTCAAAATTGCGATTTGCGGAAATAACATAATAGATAATATGCCATCCAAAATTTTACTATTTCTTAACTATTTTTGACAAAAATACAAACACCACGAGAATGAAAAAAATTTCATTTTTTACAAGTCTCTTCTGGCTGCGTCTTCTGGTTATTTTTCTAATTGGTGTAATCTTGGCTTTATCGTGGGGCTGTTCGAGTACTTTTGGTACAACCCCTAAAAGAGACAAATTTTTACAGCCCTTTTTGCCTACATCAATTTGGAACATGCCAATAGGTTCCGATGCACGGTACCTTAAGGCAAATATAGGTAAATCCCCACAAGCAAGTGCAGATGAAGAATATTTCTTTGAATTGAAAGATAAATATCCGTACCGTCCTGTTTATGCTCCTGGTGCTTGGGGTGAAGGTCGCTGTACCGGTACACAATATATGGATATTGCCATACCGATTCCCGATGATTTGATTATTCCAGACGCGACAACACAACCAAATCATACACCAAACAACGCTTCAGCCTTTTTAATGCCAGATGGTAGAACATTAGTACAGCTTTCACCTTTAGCTCGTTGTGAAAAATCAGGTTCCTTGTATGGTTGGAGGTACGAAAATGTAGATATATATGGAGAAGGAATAGGAGGAGCGCATTTTGGCTCGGGGTTGTCTTCAATTGGTGGTTCAATTCGTAAAAACGAACTTACAAACGACGAACCTATTCATCACGCTTTAAAAGTGATAATTTGGGCAAAAAAATATTTATTTTACGATGAAAAAAGACCGGGATATCGCTGGCCAGCAAATCGCGCAGATGACTATGCAGCAGAACAATACGGTGGTGCAAACTACGCATTAGTACAGGGTTCATTGCTAGCAATTCCACCAGAAATAACTAAAGAAAGTTTAAAACTAGGAACACCAGCAGGTAAAAAATTATTTGATGCTTTACAAGATTATGGAGCTTATATTGTAGAAGATTCCCACGAAGACGCTCATTACTTTGCATTAGAAAAAGGAGTGACCGACGAGTTTCGTGAGAAATATGGATATGACTTCAATGGTAAAAGCGGGAAATTTTACAACGACTTTATGAAACTATTTCAAGCATTATATATAGTCGATAACAATAGCCCTAATAGTGTTGGTGGTGGTGGAACACCTCGTGTAGAACTTGCTCCACCGATTGGGAATTAGGTTATTATGACTTCTTTAATAATCAGATTAGTGGTGTTCAAATCTGCTAAGTAATGGACTGTAAATATAATTATTAAACTAGTTCACATTCATTTGAAAAGATTTTCGGAAACTGAATAAATTGAATTATTAGAAGCTGTTGCAGTATAAATTTGATAAAAATATTCGTAGTGGGAGCATCTCGCTCCCTGATTTCTCATGCTAAAGAAAAATACTACAAATCTACAAATATTCCCTTCTCCTTAATAAGG
>ERZ1740070.1727-NODE-1727-length-13327-cov-30.389316_pt1 | contig 13327 bp, 8 predicted proteins | sample MGYA00581734_ERZ1740070 | MGnify/ENA primary metagenome ERZ1740070 (study PRJEB43018, sample SAMN04849744) | marine metagenome | isolation source: floating plastic debris | place: Pacific Ocean | collected 2008-09-01 | study: EMG produced TPA metagenomics...
TATCAATTAGCAAGAAATTGCAAGTTGTCTTCTCTTAAACCCCCTCCCTATAACACACCAGGTGAATGCCTTATAAGGGTCTGCCAAGCACCCTCTAGGCTGATGGTCCGCTGGTCCGCCGGTCCGCACTTCTCAATAATCATCTAGAGATTGTAAGTTGTCTTCTCTTGAACCACCCTTCTATAACACACCAGGGAATGTTTTATAACACTCCCAAAACCCCGCCCCCTCCTCCGAGTACCCTCTAGGCTGAAGGTCCGCTGGTCCGCTGGTCCGCAGCGCTGTAAGACTAGCTTGCCTAAGAGGTCAAACCCTTTGCAGTCTTTTATTATGCACTGGTCCTCTGATGGTCCGCGGGTCCGCAGGCCCGCAAAGTTCTTCTGTCACAGGATACCACAGTTGTCTTCTCTCAAGCATATTATTAATTTTGACAATGTTGATATTCATTTCTTATTACCCAAGAAAAGTATAAAGTGAAAGTGCTATTGTACTCAAATGCAGCCTTTTCGCTAGTTTTGGTACAGTACTGATTTTCAGTTCAGTCGCGGTTTCTGTACTGAAGCCTCTGTTCCTGCGGTTCTACGGTACCGGTTCTGGCAACTCGGTTATACCAAGGTTTCGGCACAAGGTTTTCAGGGGGTTATGTTCATTTGTCTCATTCTGGTACTGGTTCGGATTCATTTCGGTTCCATTTCCGCTCCATTTCGGCTCCAAATCAGGTGGAACCAAAAGCTTTGGTATTGGAACCTTAATTGACTAGAACCTCAACTGCTCAAAATTTTTGGTACCAAAAAACAGAAGTTACGGTTCTTTCGGTATTTTCGGTTTTAGACCAACACTACTTTTCGCCATTCAGTCTAGCTAACTTTGATGTCAGAGATTGCCACAGTCACTAATATATGGTGTACTAATATATGGTGTACCATGATTTAAGTATAATATTTTTTTTTAAATTTTACCTTCCAGGGCATTTTGATTTATTACAACTAGCAATGAGATATGCCACAAATTTACCTAGTTATTGGATAATTAATTGTTGTTAAGAAATTATGGTTCCGCTCCATCAATGCAATGAAATTGAAAAGTATCCTTCATGGCTTATTGTTTACCTGTTATATGGTGGCATTGACGCCCACTACTATTTATTATTAACCAGGAAATATCAAAGTCAAACGACAGTACAAATTTATCTATATTGGGCTGCAATCATGCATAAAACATGTACACCTCTGCAATTTATGGATAGTTATTATAAAATGTGTACACCAATCAGGGCTATTCTTGTAAAATAATTGCTACAATTGCCTTCAGAACAGAAAAATAGGTATGAGGATATAGTAGGATAGTGGACAAACACCAATTTTCTTCTGCATTAAAATGTGGCTTGAAAAGATGATCATAGGGTTTCCTGGTTTGATAGCATTTAGCCCAGCTTTGGGCGATCGGTTCATAAGAGCATTACAATAACTGCAAACAAAAAATTCATCACATTTTGAATACAGAAAAATAAATATATTCGTATGCCATCGATATTTGTAACGTACTTTATGAAGTGTATTCATTTTATCGATTATCAGCATATTTTGTTTAGGATGTATTTGCAGCATTTGTGTCCGGCTTTGGCGGTATTGGTTTAGCTTCACACACGCTGGTACTAATCAATGCTGTGTGCTTCTCCTCAAACTCCTCGATTTGTTTTTTAGATAATCCCTTGCTGGGACTATTGTAAGCCCGCAAATATTCTTCCTTTATTATGTCGTATTTGTCAGCATTTTTAGGTAGATTCTCGTATTTATAAAACACTGCCCCCTCATCTTTATTGTAGTACCCGAACCCCTCTGCAGCTAGCCGAATAAACCCCTGCTCAATTTCCCCTGTTGACGGTCTACACCGAGCGTTGAATTTGTTTGCTACCTGGCGACAAGTTACAAATTTACCCTCCATAGATAAAACTTTGGTAAAGACGCGTGATGCTCCCCTCTCCACGGCATCCTCTTCCTCATCCTGATCCTGGAGCTAGAAATTACAAAAGGAAACAGTCTGATTACACAAGTCAATGTTTATCAATTTTTATGTTTGATATGGTGAACTGTAGTAGATGTATTGCTGACCTTCAACACAAAATCAACTTGGTAGGACAGCCAACAGCGATAAGGGTATTGTAAGTTGCCCGAACAAATCCTGAACAAACGCATTTGAGTTCTAATGGAGGTGTGACTCCACAAACCTAGCTTTCTGCTGTCAAAACAGCATCTCAATTTTATCCTTTTTGTGGTGGGTGCTGGATCATTTTGTTTTCCCAATCCCAAACTTTTGGGGCTGTTTATCAGCACTATGATGATACTGAGTCATCGCCGCAGCAAATCACTGGTGATTTTAATAGTGGTAACAGGTAAACATAATCACTATTGCTACCAATTGAGGCACAATGTACAAGTAATCTGTTGTTATTATGACCCTCAAACGTTCCAAACAACTTTATTAATCCTTGATTTGCCGAAACTATTGTATTTAGCAATGACTAAGCAGATGATGCGGTACACTTTGTTTTGACAGCAAGCTGTGACATTCAGCTATACAGGAACCAAATTCAGACAATCATACTGTGCTAAATATTTACTTGCACTTCACACCTTACTACAACATATCCCAGCAATAAAGCTAAATCTGATACCAACAGCCTTGCATCATTAATCTGCTTGTAACCAAACAAAGAAAAGGCACATTACTCTAGAAAAGGTCGTAAAAAGGGACTTGAAATAACTGTGTAAATTTGATTTCCATCACAATTAAAGACAAACTGATGATAATTTTATTATTATTGAGTCTGTGATCATAATAAAGATAGGGAAAAATGTTAAGTTTTTAGCCCTACCCACTATGGTGACTTACCTCTGCAAAGAAAATTCAATTACTGATATCCTATACCACGTAATATCCTACATCACATACCCTACACAAAATTAAATTCATCAGCACTAATTTTCGCTTGTTGAGTCAGCTAATTTTATAAGTACAGTGTAGCTGATCCCGCTTTTTCTATATATTTTATAATGGGGGAAACCAAAGCAGCTGAATTAAAATAGCTAATTTACCTGATAAACTTAAAAGTGTGAAACTTTTTACTAGCTAAAATAAATGTGTCTAGGGTATAATCATTATGGGCAGAAAAATCAAAATTCGCGACTAGGCTATTTTATAAGAGAAGTAGTCAACTTTTTACAGGAAACAAGCAAATAGGCTCTAAATAGGTCTAAAAATGGACAAACAATCTTGTTTATCTGTTTGCTGTTTTTCAGTAAGGTTTCAGTCTTTCATATTTTTATTACTGTGACTAGTTATTTAAGAATCCAATACAAAGATTATTCTAGCTCCTTACTTGGTAGCAAATGTATGAAATTAGTGAGGTTCTTCCGATGATGAAACCCTACATGACTATGTACAATGGAACAATGATTCATTTCAAAAGTTGGAATATAATTACATAATGACAATATGTTGCTCTGAATATTGATCAAATATTTCAAGAAACTCGTGAAATCATTTTCTTGTGTGAAAATTTTGTTACAATTCACTGAAAAAGACACCAAAATCATAAAACCACAGCCTAAATGTACTGACAATATGTTATGAGAACTCTAAACATCAAATTTGTGGTGACGAATGCTCAAAACATTTCTCTTCGCATTTTGTTGATTGAAAGTGTCAGTACGATGCAAATGAAATAATGGCACACCGGATGATGTCACCATATAAGGTTGGGTTTTGATGGAAGTTGAATGTTGACTTTAGCAGCCATAAATTTCATGCAAGCAATAAAGTCTATTGAAGTTGCCCTTAGACGAAATTGTGAAATATGTTACATCTTACCCTAGCGAAGAGTATTTCTTTCTGTTGCGAGAAATATTCAGCTAGAGCGTGCCCTCCTTTGAATGTTGCAGCTGCAATCTCTTCTGGGAATGGGCTGGCATCATATTCCTTTCCTTGCTGAAGTCTATCAAAGGCAGTGAGAAATATGTGCAGTATCCCAGCTAGCCTGGATATTAAAAGAGCAATAACGATTAGTACATGTATAGCTGCATTTATTAGGGAAGTGCTGTGTGAATCTTGGCTGGGTGGCTTCCGCTATACAATCTCATCTTGTTAATTTTGTCTAGGCAGGATACCAAATCAAAATGACTGTTCAATTGAGACTGAGGCCGTAATTCCTTATTATTCTAAATTATATTAGGCCTATTATTTAAAATAAATTTCTTACTGATAATTATTACACAGTTTTGCCACTCATACATTTAATTAAAAACAGCCATGTTATTATTAACCAAAAAAAAATTTATTCCTGAAACTTACTTCACACTACTTCTAGAGGTTTTGCTCATAAGTGAGCTCTCCCTGTACTCAGCCTGCTGGCTACTGGCCGCAAACTCTATCCTTTGTTCAATAATGCTGTTGAATGTATTGATTTCTTCCTCTGCCATTTCCTTATAAACATTCCGCGCATCTTTTGACAGTCTGTAAAAAACTCTGACAATCAATACAGGGATTTATTATCAAAAAAATTAGTCATTCATTGCAATGAATAACCCTGCAAACTGAAAAAAATTACATAATACAAGTTTTAGTAGTGTAGGCCTCATGATCACATACAATAGCAATCCCAACAAATTCTCAAGATTTGCTGATTGATAGCTAAAATAGTCTTTTATGACTGAAAAAACCTACAGGGATAAAATTTTAATCCTTGAATTTAGAAGTCGCTATTTGCCTGTTGCAGACTTGCTTAATTTACATCCTGTTTATATCAATTCATGTTTTTGGAAAAAATTGGAGTTTTCAAATATTTGAATCTGTGTCTTCAACCATTCTCACCTCCTTTTTCATTGCCACGCTTCACCCTCACTGGTATTTATGGAATAAATGCTATCAAACAATCCATGTCAACAATTCTGGCAAATTGGTGTTTCATGTATGGCCAAAACCTGATCTCATCTTTAGGACATTTATCAGAGTATTTTGATAAACTCACCTATAGTGAATTCCGCTGGAGCTATGAACAACATCTGTAAGCTTATAAATATTTGCAAAGCTACGTAGTTGCGGACCATAGCGGTTCAGGGTCTCAACATTCTTCTCCACCTCCTCAAGTGTCAGCAAACGAGAGTTTGGACAAGATATATGGAATCTGTCCAAGAACCCGTCACGTCTGCTGCATAGGTCATAATAGTCCAGCAGAAATGGATCTGGTTGCATGTATCCGCATATATTCATGGATACCTCTGATGGTGTGCCATGAACTTGTGTTTTGAAATCTGATGATGACCTTACTATTTGTCGGGACTCTCCATCATAAAGCTCACAAAACAAGGCTCTATCGCCTTCATTGTTCTTTTGTCCCCTGAAATTATGAAGAAAGGGGTCACCTAAGGCTCCTTTGGCCCGCAGCCTGCATTTGAAGCTTTGGGAGGATATGCAAAAATTGCAACATCAAACATGATAAATATTTTATAGGATCAATGATGAGACATCAGTGCTTGTAAGGGATCTTAGAAAAACAAGCATTAACGGTACTATGACATAGGAATGATTATCAAGATGTATGACAATTCCCTACTTGTATTCAATGCCAAACCACAGCAGGACAGAGATTAATTTTGATCGCCTAATTGGAACAGAAATGGAATATATAACAGCCAAGGACTGTGTTCTCTATGTATGAAATTGAGATACTTACTTGCAAATACTGGCAAAGAAGCTATCCATCTCTTCGTATAACAGTAAACATGAACCGTGGTTCTCTATGAGGTGGGCCATAAGTCCTGCCTTGCTCCAGTTACCACGCAAAGTGCAATCATTCGGCACTTGCCCTACCGTGTTCAGTGCAAGCCTAAAAGCTCCACTCTTATCTATAAATAAGAATGCATACTTGGAATAAAATAAAACAACAAATAGATTAAAATGACAATACTTGAAAACATCAATAAATTCATAGCAGTCTATAAACCTCGGTCTAAGCTAAATTAAAAGATGTACTTAGTAATTAGCTAACAACAAACGAAATACAACACTTACGTATATGATACGCATTTAATGCATTTATGCATATACAAAAAAATTTGATTGGTTGTGCTCTAGTTTTGTACCATAATCATATACCAATTGACAAGAAAGTAAAATAATTAAACAAAATAAGAGTTTGATAATTTAACCCAAGAAGAACAAGAGTTGTATTATTTTCTTGTTTTCGAATCAATGATTGTTAGGTACAGGTGCGAAAAAATTATGGAACTCAAAAGAATTTTATAAAGGCATTTATTAAAATCTGAGGGATTGTTATTGGGGTTTTGAAGTGATCAGTTATATTAATGACTTCCCTCTATTGCATCCTAATCGAAAAATAAATGCAGCAATACACAATAAAGGGTTAATAATTCTTCTCTAGTTTCTTGTTTATTATGCATAAACACAAACAGGTTGTATGTACCTGTATCTCGTAGCCAAATTACACACGAAATGAAAGCTGGCTAGCTGGCTAAACACCGGTACAGCTCATAACAAAGTGCTGGCAAATTAAATCACCTTATTTTTGGAACCGCAATCAAATTTTCAGACTTTCATAATTGACACCAATGTATAGATGTAACATTCATAGAGCGAGTTTCACCATATTCAAATTCATTACTCACTATACCAGAAGTGGCAAAAGCAGATGAATAATACATACTTGCACCAGCATCTCCTAGGATGCACATAAATGTGTTCAGCTTTTCTTCGTAGGTGTGTTCATGAATGGTGACCCTGGTTTGCGGTCCGGCCAAAGCAGCAATAGCAGCTAAGCTGCTCAAGAACACATATTCCGCCTTTGTGTTGTGAGCACCCGCAACTGTTTGTATCCAGGTTTTAGCCTGGTTGGACATAATTCCATCCCAGGGAAAGTTCTGGGTCATAGCTGCACCGATACGGTGCAACCTCTGTTTCTCGCTTATTACCTTTGTTCTCGCTGGGATATATGCTGCCATACTAGCGGGTATTCTAAAAAATTAAATTACAAATTTAACATGAGAGCAAAGCCATAAAATTAACCAGCCATTATTGGTGTATGTTAATGGAAATCTTATTTTCAATTGCACCTACTAGTATATATTACATTTTTTACATGACAAAATTCAAAGAAATACATCAACAGGTATTAAACAATATTTTAAATAAATTATATATAGAGTGAAGGCCTATAGTTAAAATGCTTTTCCTTATGTCTTAAATATGCAAATTGCTCTAGGTACATGCAATATAATATTGTTGTATTTTAATACATTTTCAGTCAAACGGAAGTATAACTATAATTATGATTTATCATACTAACCTGTTACAGATAAGATCGGCAGTGTAAAAAGTGATGAGTTTGAAGTTAGTTATCTGTAGTAGGTAGATTGACAATCTGAAGCAGCCAGCCTACGTACTGGTGTTTTTATCTGAACTGGCTGACAGAATCATCCACGCTAATTTATGTAGGCTGCTGCACCTCAGCGTTTTTCAGTATTATGGCAATACTCTATATATATATATGACAGTATTTTTGCCTGTTTACTATCGTGGATACCAGATTTAGATAAGATTTCATTATAATTATTTGTTTTCTAGGGATGTGCCCCGTAACTGCAAACCAGAGCACAACTATAGAAACCAGGGGATAATTTTCGTTACCTTTACTGTATCATTGTTATGATAAAAGGATTAAGAATGTTGCGGTGTCAAAAAGACATTGGCTGGGCCAATGACATTAGCTTCTCTGAAAGGCCTCGAAATATTAGTGATCAGTTTTCTTAAGAAATAGAGATCACCATATGCCTGTCAACTGGGTTGTTGATTATGATTTCTCATTGGGTACCAAATTAGTGCTACTATTAATCATGCATAGCAAATCACAAGTTGTTGCTGGTGACAAGGACTTATAGCTGCAGCAGCTGTTCTCCTCATTGCAAACCAAGAATAGACGACAGGCAATCTCACTCATAAAAGACAGTAAGTTAAATTAAAATTATTGCAAAATATAGTTGGCCAAAACAACTGAATAGTTAGTTTTGCGTCAAAGCTGTGTCGGTCTTCTTATAAATCGGTGATGAACTTCCACAGCAAACTTTAGGCCACGCTCAAGTAGACAATTGTGAAATTACCTGTAGATGAGTATTTAACCCTAAATGCCAATAATAAATGTAGTTTAGGTTAGCTTTGCCGTAAAAACTTAAACTTCAGCAATCAGCATGTCAGTTGGTAAGGTGTCTAAACAGCAATTGCACTGCAGGGCACTTGCAGAATCACTGCTCGACTGCCTTGTACTTAGTGGCTCTACAATTACAGACTTGCATTGTCTGTTGTTGATTCTTTATACTTTCCATCCTATAGGAGCTGCAGGATAGTGTAGTGCATGCAGTCTTGCTATCGACATGTACATGTTCCATAGGCCTACTGCCAACCATTGGATAATGGAAAAAAGAGCTGTAGCCCAAGGCATAATAACAGGTAATAAGAGGCTGACCTGGTCAAAAAACAGCTGCTTCTCAGTCATCAGCCCTCACAGAAAGGATTTGCATATACTACTTGTGTTGACAATGGTGATGTATAGGAGGGTGGGGGCTGTTGATCAGGAACGGTGGTCTGCAATGAATGATAACTTGAAATACTCCCACAACATTCTTGATAAGCTTGAAGGTTGTTACTGGGAATCAGAACCCTCAAGTTTGAAATGATTGTGTTTTATTTAAATTGATTATGATTTTGCCACTGAAACCATGCATATTTTGCAAACAGTCCACAATATTGTCTTGTTTTTTTACAGCAACAATAGTATGCATCTTTATTGGACTGTTAGCTGAGGAATGTAAAGGGGTTCAACTAACCCAAGAATGTGTGGACAATATCGAATGTCTCGTTCAGCAATACATGCAAATCTCAGACGAGTCGGACAGAACAACAGAACTCAGTATAAAAATTGCTAATTCGAGTGTGGGAGTACTGCTGTGGTGCCCTATGTCAAGATTCAGTAAGGCGCTCAGATGTCCAGTCCATGGTAATGATCTAAGCTATTCTAGATGGGTATATAAGCAGAGCGACAACCCAAGAATGATTTATGGATTGACTAAAAATGACATACTTGTTCAAAGATATTATTATTGTGGAGGCAGCGACCATAGGTCAAAACACAAAATATTGTCAACAGATCAAGATATCCTGCTCCAACTCAGTGCGAATGAAAGATCAGCGATGAAATTTAAACTGAGGCATAAATGTGGGTGGACAAATGACCTTTCTGACTTCATATTTACGCAAGTAAGCTATGGGGCAACGTTTCTCGATATCGTGTCCCAAGTTGAAAGGTTCAGAGTAGAGAGGCTTGGACATCGGTATAGCATAGACTCGGTTCTACAGAACGAATTATCCCTTACAAGTCTGAGTGGCTTATTTCAACAACAATTTCAAGAGAATGAATTGTTTCGCTTTCCATCTCGTGACATTGTGGAAACCATATTCTTGGAGACTTTTATTGAACGCAGAAATTTTTATGAATGGTTCATGGATGACCTCACAGCAAATTCAATATCTATGGATCACACCTTCAAAGTAAGCAAAAACATTGGTATTGTTCGACAGATTGACCAAAAATGGACACAGCAGTATAGCAGCCTATTCATTGTTCTTAATGAGCAAGGGTTGGTGGTGACATGGTCATTTACGTCTACAGAAAAGTTTGAAGAAATATCGCAGCTGCTGATAAGTTTGAGGGATAGAATGGCTTCTAAGGGTATCACCGTGAAGCAGGCTTATTTAGATAATTGCTGCAAATGGGCAAAGCTTCTGGAAGATGTCTTTGGCCCCGGTTTAGAAGTTAAACTGGATATATTTCACGGACTACAGCGCATAACTCGAACGATACCCAAGAGAAGTAAGATGTCATCATTATGTTCTGCAGACTTGAGACTGGTTGTTCGGAATAGATCCGATGTTGGCGCCACAAGGATAGCCGAGACACCCTCACCTAAAGTTATTAATGAAAATATGGACATATTTGTTTCCAAATGGAATAATGGATCTCCTAGCACACCATGGACTGACGAAACTACTAAAGAAGTAAACAATCTCAAGGTTAGTGATAGTGCTTTTGAGCGCAGACCAGACCACCACTTAAGCTAAAATTTTTTAGGGTGCTTAGGGAGACCTCCATTTTTTTATGCTGGACAAATTCATTGCTGTGGCAAGGGGAAGGACTCTATCAATACGGACCTTTTATTTAGAATTTATTTAAGCGTAATAAAAGTAATAGCTCAATGTATCAACCTCATCCCACAGGCATTGGAAGCACAACTCATATTATTTTGTTATGCATTAACTTTCTGTTATGCATGCTGCCAGCTACCAAGTACTCAAATAACATTATAATCTTTGCATAAAAAATTTAGTCCTAATCTTAAGCACCGTAAAATTGCGATCTAGTGTTTGCTATTGCTCACAGTTGCTGACCAATCAATAATTACAAGAGCTTACACCAGTCTTGATTTATTGGCTAAATATAAATGGTGCTGTATTAAGTCACTGATACAGTACCTGTCGATGGTTTATGGTTACAGGTACATATTCAGAAGGGATGTTTAAGTGGTATACCCACTGGAGAGGGAACTAACAAAAATGAGTATCTTCACAGGCTATTGAATAGAAGTATGTTAACCGGAGCAACACGACTCGGACCTGAACTTGCTTATGCGGTGCTGACTATATTATTTTTCAATTATAACATCAAGCGACTGGGTCTTTTTTATTTACCAGCGTCTTGCTTTAGGCTGACTCAATATTCGCCCCAAAGCCAGCTAGCAGGATTTAAAGGTGATGTAATGGCCAGACGGTTCCCATCATCACAAAATAACAAGGATGATCCGGAAAATGTTTATGCACGTTTTACTGCTGCAACAGATGATATTAATGTTGAGAACATCTATGATTATGCCAAAAGAATGTGTTCCATTTTGGATGGTTTAGCAAAATATCATGTGATGTGTCTAACATTGATCAAAAGTATCAAATTCTCCACAGAAAAAGGCTTTGAAGGATTCTCTAAAAGTGGTAGTGAGGATGAGAGGAATAGCGCTCGTATCAGGTTAGATGTAAATTTGGCTAAGTTCAAGAAATCTAAAGTCCCTATGGATGAAAATGGTGACTGCGCATTTCTGAGCATAGCTTATGGTTTAAAGAGAATTTTCTCTTGCAAAAGCCCGCTTAGCGCTAAGACAATGGAGGCTGGGAATCAAATCAATGCATCATCTTACAATCTTCACCTCTTGCAGCATTGTGATTTAGCCCCAGACAGTGTTCTAACATTGACTCTGTCCCAGCTTAGCTACCAGCTTAGGAAATCATTTGTTGATTATATTCTGCAACCAAAGGTTGTTGCAAAATTCCAGCCCAAGACCCTATTGAACAGAACTAGCTTTACTGCTGAAGCTATGAAATTTGTAAATCCTGGAGTGTTTAGTGGAGAAATAGGAGATTTACTAATGGCAGTTATGTCCGATTTATTGGGATGTCCAATAGTTGTAATTACGTCTATTGAAAATTACCCTGTCCTCACTTTGTTCCCTGAGTCACTTCATTTACAAGATTCCATTTTTGTTGCATTTAATCAATCCGGACCTGGGCATTATGATGCAACTGTAGATTTATCTGAATCGATAGACCCTGGTAGTGACTTGCTAGTACTGGGTGAAAGGGATGAGGTGCCTAACAAAAATTTCCCTTCCAGAGATCTAAAAACCTATTGCAGATGTGGAGAAAATAGCACAGATCATAACAAGGTTTCATGCACAGATGTTGAGCGTAAAACGCGATGCCCTTGTTATAAAATTGGCGAAAAATGTACAACAATCTGCCGCTGCAAAAATTGCCACAACGGCAAAGCCGAAAGTGCTGCTGTACCTTGGCGTTCTGAAGGAATAAGTCGTAAAAGAAAGGTTTCAGGTTACAGCCATGTTAGTTCAGAGTGTTTTCTGCGCAATATAGGTGCTTCTGTTGCTAAAGGGGAATGTACGATGTTGGAACGTTGCGTTATTGTGTGTATCAGAGAGTTTTTGACAAGGGATGCTATCGATAGAGTTGGTAAATTTAACCCAGGCTTGGTGCACACCGTTTACACAAAAGTTGTCAAATGTTCTACCGACGATCACAAACTACGTGACAAGTCTTTAAAATCAATCACTGCATTGCTAAATAGCATGCAGTAGGCCAAAACAGGACACAACATTGAACCTTGTGAGAAAATGGCATTATTAGGCTCTTCTGAACTCAGATTTGCAAAATAGGTAGATTTAGCTTTACCATTACCATTACCATGAGCAACAACTTTTTTAAATGGTATTACCTTTATTTATCAGGCATGTGATTCATCGAGTTTTATAGTACTTTACACTTTTTTATGAGACTGGCTGCTGTCATTGTAATGCTTGAACCGATTGCCCAAAGCTGGGCTAAATGCTATAAAACCAGAAAACGCTATGATCATATTTTCAAGCCACATTTTAATGCGGAAAAAAATTGGTGTTTGTCCACTATCCTACTATTTCCTCATACCTATTTTTCCTTTACTTATGAAGGCAATTGTAGCAATTAAATTACAAGAATAGCCCTAAAGGTTTAGGTGTACACGTTTTAATGGCTCTCCATATTGCAGAGGTGTACCCGTTTTATTTGTTATGCTTATTGCAGCCCAATAAAGATAAATTTGTACTGTTGTTTTGACTTTGATATTTCCTGGTTAATAATAAATAGTAGTGGGCGTCAATGCCACAATATAACAGGTATATAATAAGCCGTGAAGGATACTTTCCAATGATGGAGCGGAACCAGAATTTCTTGATAACAATTAATTATTACCAGGCAATTTTGTGGCCAAGTTTAAGCTCTCATATCTCATTGCTAGTTGTAATAAATCAAAATGCTCTGGAAGGACAACTTTTAAAAAATACATTGTACTTAAATCATGGTCCACCATATATTAGTAACACAACCATGGTTACGAGATATCAATAATTAGGCCTCCAAATATTATGATCATCTCACTGCCTTGAGTTGGTTCATACTGATATGATAGATACTTTAATTAAAAGAGGAAATGTAAGCATGAGTTTGGTTTAATCAGAAGGGTGTGGAGTTGACTGTGGTTATCTCTGACATCAGAGTTAGCTAGACTGAATGGCGAAAAGGCTACATTTGAGTACCAATAGCACTTTCACCTTATACTTTTCTTGGGTAATAAGAAATGAATATCAACATTGTCAAAATTAATAAT
>ERZ1740070.1728-NODE-1728-length-13322-cov-6.273084_pt1 | contig 13322 bp, 6 predicted proteins | sample MGYA00581734_ERZ1740070 | MGnify/ENA primary metagenome ERZ1740070 (study PRJEB43018, sample SAMN04849744) | marine metagenome | isolation source: floating plastic debris | place: Pacific Ocean | collected 2008-09-01 | study: EMG produced TPA metagenomics...
CAGAAAAGCAAGCTAACGGTGATATTGTTTGGGATGGCATGGTAATGGATATTACCGAGGTTAAGCAAGCAGAGGAAGATGTACAAAAGTTTGTATCTCTGATAGAGAATAGTTCTGACTTTATTGCTATAGCAGCACTTAATACTCAAACTTTGTTTCTTAACGAAGCTGGAAAAAAACTTGTAGGAATAAATAGTGACGAAGAATATAAGCGGACAACTATAGCTGACTACCATACACCTGAAGATTGGGAATATTTTGAGAAGAATATGGTACCAATTATTCAAGATACCGGAAGATGGCAAGGAGAATTTCGCTTTAAGCATTGTAAAACAGGTAAACTAATTCCAATTGATTACAATGTTTTTATCATCAAAGACCAAAAAACTGAGAAACCTATAGCTTTTGCTACCGTTACCCGAGATATATCAGCACGAAAACAAGCAGAAGCTGCGATAAAAGAATCAGAAACAAAATATCGTGAATTAGCACGTAGGGAACAGCTTCTTAACAATCTCGCTAGTCAAATTCGTGAATCATTAGATTTAAACACAGTTTTAAAAACGGCGATACAACAAATTAAAGATTTATTAGGCATTGATAGATGTAGCTTTTCTTGGTTCAATCCTAATACTGAGCCTCCTATTTGGGAAACTATAGAAGAATCAAAAAATCATAGCTTGCCCAGTTTAATAGGTCGTCATTCTATAGATAAAGTAGGTTCGGTAACAGAACTGTTTATAAAGCAAGAAATATTGCAGATAGATGATGTAAGCAAATGCGAAGAACCGATACATCGACAATTTTTAGAGACTTTAGGAATTAAATCAGAAATAGTACTACCAATCCAAACTCGTTCCGGTCAAATCGGTGTCATTGTTTGCGGACATTGGGCAGAAACTCGTCCTTGGACCGATAGTGAAGTTGAACTATTGCAAGCTGTTGTAGACCAACTTGCAATCGCCATTAATCAAGCCGACCTTTATGCAGAAACTCAACAAACTGCGCTGAACGCTCAAAAGCAAGCGCAACAGATAGAGCAAACGCTGCAACAACTCCAGAAAACACAATCCCAACTAGTGCAAAGCGAAAAAATGTCTGGTTTGGGTCAGCTTGTGGCTGGGGTTGCTCACGAAATCAATAATCCCGTTAACTTTATTTACGGTAATTTAATTCATGCAAATAATTATGCTGAGGATATATTAGGTTTACTCAAACTGTATGAAGATGAATATCCCGAACCGACCGAAGAAATACAAGAGGAAATAGAAGCTATTGACATAGATTTTTTAGTTTCGGATTTACCTAAACTAATGAAATCAATGATGGTAGGGGCTGATAGAATTAGAGAAATCGTACAGTCATTGAGAACCTTCTCTCGTCTTGACGAAGCAGAAATGAAGACGGTAGATATTCATGAAGGTATTGAAAGTACTTTAATGATTTTGCAGCATCGTATTAAACCTAAGCAAGAACATAGTGGGATTGAGATAGTTAAACAATACGCTGACTTGCCGAAAGTGGTATGTTTTGCCGGACAGCTTAACCAAGTATTTATGAATTTAATTGCTAATGCTATTGATGCATTAGAAGAAGGATTAGTTAAAGGTCAAGTATCTGCTCCTCAAATCAAAATTGTCACAGAAATATTAGACAATAAGTGTGTTGCCATTCATGTAATAGATAATGGTACGGGAATTCCTGAGAAAGTTCAGCAACGTTTATTTGACCCGTTTTTTACTACTAAACCTGTTGGAGTTGGAACAGGTTTAGGTTTATCAATTAGTTATCAAATAGTTGTTGATAAACACGGTGGTCAGTTACACTGCGCCAGCAAATTAGGACAAGGTACTGAGTTTATAATTGAAATTCCTACCACTCAACCTGAAAGCAGCTAGATAAGCAATATAGTCCTATATAAAGAAACAAGTTCAGATTGGTTTTTATCTGAATATTATCCACAAACACATGATTTAGTTAATTTCACGTAACTCTTAATATAGTTGTCATCATAATTTAAAACTATATAAATACTTTTATAAGAAAATGAACAATTATAAATGGCTAATACCCCTATTTAAAAATTTTGTTATCAAACCTTTCACAAAGAGGATAAAATAATATATTTTTTTTAAATTATTTAGTAATTTATAAATAGTATTACTTAAAAATGTACTAAAAATCTTACATTATTTGCGGTGTAAGCAAAAAAAAATTTTGCAGATATTTACTGCTGTGAAAATTAAAAAACTGAATTAAATTACATTTACAGATGTAAATTGGTAAATGCTGAATTTAATTTATATTTCAAGCAATTTATACTAATTGATTCATCTTAAGGTTTAAAAACCTAATGCTATATATATCAGGTTGCACTATCCAATTTAGTATGAGTTGAAACATCAAATTGCATACAAAAAAACTTGATAATAGATAGCAAGATAAGGAAAAAGATAATGCAAGAAGTATTTGCACTAATAGAAAATAACAAAAGAGAATTTACTAAATTAGAATTGTTTGATTACATGCAAGACAGAAGTATTGCGGCAAGTAAAAGGCTATCTTTTGCTCCTTGCATGACTCATTTTATTATGAGCGTCGGTGATTTAAATAAATACGATTTTAGAGAATCACAACCGCTGAACAAGCTTCAGCATATAATTAATGAACATGCTAAAGAGGATGAGGAACACTGGCGTTGGTTTGTTACAGACATCGAAAAACTTAATTGTAATCCAATCCAAAATTTCTCGAAAACATTAAAATCTATTTGGAGCGAAGAAACCAAAATTACTCGGCAAATATCATATCTTGTTGCTGGATATACTTTAACAGCGGAACCCATAATCAAAATAGCAGCAATTGAAGCCTTAGAAGCAGTAGGTAACGTTTTCTTTTGTGCTTCATCTCAGGTTGCTTCTGAATTACAGAAAACTACAAGACAAGATTATCTTTATTTCGGTGAATCACATTTGAAGTTAGAAACAGGGCATACCGTAGGTACACCAGAAGCAGAAGGCTTTCTCGCAGAAATAGAACTCACAGATTCCCAACGTCAACAAGCTTTTGAAATAATCGAAAAAATATTTCAAATTTTCACGGAATGGACATACGAGCTATTAGCTTACGCACAAAAGAATGGAGTAGAATCTATAAAAGATGATGGCTTTAAAGCAGATTTGATTATTTGCGCTTAGTATCTATTTGGACGGGTAAAATGCATATACCAATCTAAAAAAAAGACGTTGCATTGCAACGTCTTTTTTTTGTTTAAATCAAAAAATCAATTCTTTCTTTATCACTTAAGCAGCACTCTTCAAACCATTGTGCTTTAGTAAAGGTTCGGTACTTGGTTCGCGACCACGAAAAGATTTGAATACTTCCATTGGATGCTTACTACCACCGAGAGCAAGTACAGTGTCGCGGTAACGTTTACCCGTCTCTTTAACTGCTTTTTCGTCTTCTAATCCGGCTTCTTCAAAAGCTGCAAAAGCATCCGCACTCAGCACTTCAGCCCATTTATAGCTGTAATAACCCGCAGCGTATCCTCCAGCAAATATATGTCCGAAGGCACAAAGGAAATTATCTTCTGGCACGGGTGACAATACTGTTGTGTTTTTAGCGATACGATTGCGTATATCTTCCGGGGTTTCTCCACTATCGGGACGATAGCGGTAATGCAATTCGATATCGAGCAAGCTGAAATGCAACTGACGTAACATTCCACTACCGCTCATATAGTTACGTGCTGCAACCAGTTTCTGATAATAATGTTCCGGTAGAGGTTCGCCGGTTTCGTAATGTTTCGCCATTCCCATCAAAGTAGGACGCTCATAACACCAGTTTTCCATAAACTGGCTGGGTAATTCCACTGCATCCCATTCCACATTGTTAATACCGGCAGCGCTAGGATAATTTATCTTGGTTAGCATGTGCTGCAAACCATGACCGAATTCGTGGAAGAGGGTTTCTACTTCGGTGAAGGTCATTAAGCTGGGTTTGTCATCAACTGGGGGAGTTTGGTTGCATATCAAGTAAGCAACAGGTAACTGAATATCAGTTTTACCGTTTTCCTGAATTTGACGACGATTTAAACAGGTATCCATCCATGCACCACCGCGTTTTTCCGCAGGACGACTGTAGGGGTCTAAATAAAAGTAAGCGATGGGACTTCCCGTTTCGTCAGCGATTTGAAAATAACGGACATTTTCGTGCCATACCGGGGCTTGTCCGTCAGCAGGAGTCACGCTAACGTTGAATAAGCGTTTAACTAATCCGAATAAACCATCAAGTACTTGAGGTAAGGGGAAATAAGGACGTAATTCTTCCTGAGTGAAAGAAAACTTTTCTTCACGCTGACGTTCCGACCAAAAGCTAACATCCCAATTTTTTAAATCCTTAGCTTCGGGAGCATTTTTAGCAACTGCAAATTCTTTAAGTTCTTCTAATTCTTTTTGTGCAGCATCGTAACTAGTAAGACGCAATTCTTCGAGAAGTTTATCAACTGCTTCCACATTTGGAGCCATTTTACTAGCTAAACTGACTTCGGCATAGTTTTTATATCCGAGTAATTCAGCTAATTCCTGTCTTAGCTCTAAAATGCGTTTAATTATCGGTCTATTATCCAACTCTCCAGCAGATGCGCGAGATACAAAAGCTTTATACATTTGTTCGCGTAAATCCCTTCGCTTGCTGTGCTGCATAAAAGGAGCATAGCTGGGGAAATCTAAAGTAACTAACCAAGGACCATTTTCCGGAGTTGCATTTTCCTCACCAGCATCTCTTGCTGCTTGTGCTGCTAAACTCAGCCAGCTTGGAGGTAAACCTTCGACTTCTTCGGGATTTACAAGTTTTAATTTAAAAGCTTTGGTTGCATCTAAAACGTGATTGGAGAACTTTGTGGAAAGTTCGGCCATTTCCATTTGAATAGCATTGAAACGTGCTTGTGCTTCACCTTCCAAACCGATACCAGCTAGTTCTGCATCGCGGATAGATGATTCAACAATTCTTTGCTGTGCTGAATCCAAACTGTTCCATTTATCCCCTTCACGTAATGCTTTGAAAGCATCATAGATAGGTTTACTTTGACCAATTCGGGTAGAAAACTGTACTATCTGCGGCTGTGAAGTTTCGTAAGCTTGACGTAATTCCGGGCTATTTTTCACACCCATCAAATGGCTAACAATACCCCAACTCCAGGTCAAGCGTTCGGTTATCCGTTCTAAAGGTTCTACCAAATCGTTCCAAGTTGGTTTGACATTCGCTTCTAATTGAGTCAGTTCTTCGTTTAATTCCGAGAGTAATTGATTTAAAGCCGGTTCTACATGTTCCGGTTTAACTTCTGCAAACGGGGGTAAACCCGAACATTTGAGTAAAGGATTATCCGAAATAGCAACGTTTGTAGTCATGAATGCGTGTGTGAGACAAATATTCTATTATATACAGTTCTAATTTAATGAATATTGCTTAATTTTGTGGTTGTGGAATTCCGTACCGGAGAGGTGGGGAGTTAGGAGTGAGGAGTTATGAGTTAGGAGTTAGGAGTTAAGAGTTAAGAGTTAATCAATAATTATCCGTGTAATCAGTGGTAGGAGTTAGAATTTAAGATTGACTAGTGTAGTTTATTTAGTAATTTTAATAACTATCTAAACAATTGCGATCGCACTGATTCAAATTCGTCGTAAGTCTTTTTATATATAGCTTGTGGGTTTTTATAATCTTTTAGTATTAATACTGACTATTAGCGTTTAAAGTAGCGTATTGAATTTGAATTTGAATTATTACTATGTTTGATTAATTTCAACGGATTGTAGAGACGTAGCAGTGCTACGTCTCCCTACGTTAGGAAGAAAACGAACCCATCATATTCAAGGGGTGACAAGCACCAGTTAATCGGTTGCTTCACTAATATTTTGCCGAACTGGAATCTCTATCACAAACTCTGTACCCTTACCAAGTTCGGATTGACAATATAATTTACCTTTGTGTTTATCAGTGATAATTTGATAGCTGATGGAAAGTCCGAGTCCGGTACCTTTTCCAACTGCTTTAGTGGTAAAGAAAGGGTTGAATAACTGTGACATTAATTCATCTTGAATCCCAGTTCCGCTATCAGCAATGCGAATTTCAACTGAGTCTTGACCTAACAAAGATGTGGTAATTTTAATTTCGCTGGGACTATCTTGAATTTCTTCAGGTGTACGCTGTTTGTCTTTTTCTTCTAAAGCATCAATTGCATTAGATAATAAGTTCATCAATACCTGATTCAATTGACCGGGATAACATTGCACTAAAGGAAGTTCGCTGTAATCTTTTTTGATATTAACACCATGAATATCACCTGATGGTTTCAAGCGATGTTGCAAAATCATCAATGTACTATCAATACCTTGATGAATATCGGCTTCTTTGGATTCAGCTTCATCTAACCGAGAAAAGTTACGTAGGGAGTTAACAATTTCGCGGATGCGCTCGGTACCAACTGTCATTGATTGGAATAATTGCGGTAAATCATTAAATACAAATTCTAGGTCTGCTTCTTGCCAAAATTCTTGTAATTCTGGTGCAACATTGAAGTTTTGATTCCGACACAGTTGTGCGTAGTGAAGCAAATCTTTAGTATATTGCTCGGCATGAATTAAATTTCCGTGAATAAAATTAATTGGATTATTAATTTCGTGAGCAACTCCTGCTACAAGCTGTCCCAAACTTGCCATTTTTTCAGCATGAACCATTTGCATTTGAGCAGTGCGTAATTCCTGAAGGGTTTTTGTCAATTGTGAAGCTTCTTCTTGAGTTTGTCCCAATAAACTAGCTTGTTGAAATAAGTTTGCTTGTCGGAGTGCTACGCTAAGTTGAGCCGCAACTTGACTAACAAATTCTAATTCCGCTTCATCCCAATGACGAGTACGACTACATTGGTGAATGCATAATAACCCCCATAATTGATTCCCTTCTAGTAGGGGCATGATAATATGGGCTTTGACTCGGAAACTATCAACAATATCGCGGTAGGGCAATTTTAAGTCACTACCTTTGATAACAGACATAACTTGCATTTCACCTTGACTAAACTGTGACGCATAATTTTCGCCAAAGTTATAGTCTTGTACCTTTACTCCTAAAGCAGATTCAAATTTCGGTAGCACATCTTCAGAAATAAACTCACCACTGCTAAAATTTTCATCGGAGTCAAAACGGAAAACGCCCACCCTATCAACTTTGAGCCATCGACGTATTTCCTGTACCGTAGTTTTGAAAATTGTCTCTAAATCCAGAGATTCGCGAATCTTGACAACTACATCAAATAAAATCCGTCTTTGTTCTGCTGCTTGCTGCAAATCATCAGCGCGGGTTCTAGTTTCCGAAAGCGTTTCCGAACTTTGAATTGCTAATCCTACTTGACTCGCAACCTGTTCTAAAAATTCTACTTCCACCTCATCCCAGTGACGGGGGGCTGAGTGTTGATAAGCTGCCAATAATCCCCAAAGATTTCGTCCGATAAAAATTGGAGTCAGAGCATAAGCACGAATCTTGAACTGCTGCAAAATATCTAGGTGACACCGGGAATGTCCAGCTTCATAGACATCAGCCACAGCAAAACTTTCATTATTGCGGTATCGTCCCCCTTTAGTTTCCTGGAGATAGGTATCTTCCCAAACCAGATTTTGACCAAAGGGATTAATGCTATCCCATTGTGTTTCCACCATGCCAAAATTGCTGACAAATTCCCCGCTCCAATCTTCATTGAAGCGATAAACAGCAATCCGTTCGACACGCATCAGTTTACATACCTGCTGACAAGTATTTTTCAGAATGACATCTATATTTATGGAGGAGCGGATATTAGTAACAACTTCAGTTAAAGCACGCTGTCGAGCAATCGAATCTTTCAATGCAGAAGCTTGTTGTTTCGACTGTAACAAAATCTCTGCTTGCTGAATTGCTACCCCTAATTGCGCTCCTGCTTGTCGGAGAAATTCAACTTCATAATCTGCCCATTCACGGGGACTAGAATGCTGATAAGCTGCCATTAATCCCCAAAGTTTTCTTCCTACAAAGATTGGAGCTAAAGCATAAGCGCGAATTCTGAATTGCTCCAAAATATCTATATGACAGCGGGTATGTCCAGCTTCATAAATATCGCTGACAGCAAAAGTTTCATTATTACGGTATCGTCCCCCTTGCGTTTCTTGAAGGTGAGTATCTTCCCAGACCAAATTTTTACCAAAGGGTTTGATTTCGATTTCACCCCAATCTACCAATACCGTGCCAAAATAGCTGACAAACTCTCCACTCCAGTCTTCATTAAATCGATAAACCCCTGCTCGTTCGATTTGGAATAACTTACAAATTTCCTCACAAGCAGTATCAAGAATCAAATCTGTATCCAGGGAAGAACGAATATTTCCTACAACTTCCATTAAGGCACGTTGACGAGCCATTGAATCTTGTTTATTCTTTTCCTGCTCTTGGTTTCGCTGGATAGCCAAACCAATATGGCTGGCTGCTTGTGCGACAAACCCTACTTCATGAGAATGCCATTGTCTTGGTGCAGAATGTTGGTAAGCTCCCATCAAACCCCACAGCTTTTCACCTACAAAAATCGGCGCAACTGCATATGCTCGGATCTGAAACTGTTCTAATACTTCAATATGACAGCGTGAATGTCCCACACTATAAATATCAGCTACAGCAAACGGCTCATTATTTTTGTACCTTCCCCCTTGAGTTTCCTGCAAATGGGAATCCTTCCACACCAAACCTTCCCCAAAAGTTTTGAGTGCATCCCAAGGAGCTTCTGCAAATCCTAAATTATTAAGATATCTACCGCTCCAGTCATCATTAAAACGATAGATTGCAACCCTTTCTATTTTCAGCAACCGACAAACATCTTGACAAGAAGTCGTACAAAGAGTGGATAAATCAACAGAAGCACGAATCTTCGAGATAATTCTTTCTAATATTTTCTGATACTCATCTCTCAGATTCAACTGAGTTTGGCATTCTTGTAATTCTAAATCGTTTGAGGAATTACTATTATTAACAATCATGGAAGCATTTTATTTATATTTAGTTTTAGTATTCCCACCTCCATTTCAAAAATTTCAGCTTTGGCAAAAAATTCTCTATTATAATTTCACAACTATTTAGATTCAAATCACATTAGTTACTCCAAAGGTTTCAAACACCATCCAAACAACAAATAATCCATACATCCCCAGCAATACAACACATTCTTTTTTACTCAAAACCAACCCAGTACGAAGCATTGCAAACAAAACAATAGTTGCCAAAGTTAACACACCCATCATCGGAGCAGCAACCGCAAAATCAATCACCGAAGCACCAGCAATCATTATCCCTACAGGAATAGCGACCAGCAAATCAAAAATATTGCTACCTAAAACATTCGCCAGACAAATAATACCATCACCTCTTTGAGCAGCACGAATACTAACAAAAGCATCGGGTAAACTAGTAGCAGCAGCAATTACAGTAATACCCCAAAGAAAAGAAGGTGTACTAAAAATTTCACCCAAACCAATTGCTCCCGAAACCAACCCTTCAACGCTGACAACAATAAGAAACAAACTAAACAACAACAGCAGCCATTCTTTAAAAATATTGATATCTTGGGAAGATTGATGATTATTAATTTGCTTTTCTTCCATAGTGTCTTGCTGCTGTAAAAATAAATATAGCCCGTATAGAGATAAAGGTAATAAAGCAATCAATCGATTCATTTCACCCTGTAACTTTACTCCCGGTACCGGGTTATAAATAACTGCAAAAGTAAAAGCAAGCAGCAAAATAGTAATACTAGTAATATAAAATTGAGCATCCTTATAAACTAAAAGTCGGTCAGCACTCAAACGTTGACCAACCAAACCAGAAATTCCGGGAATCACAAGAATATTAAAAATAGCCGAACCAACAATCGCTGCTACACCTAACTCAAACTGTCCGTGAACTAGAGTAGCAAGTACCGTGCTGGATAATTCCGGGAAACTTGAACCAATAGCAACTACAATACTTCCTTGAACAACAGGTGGTAGCTGATAGTATTCGGATATATTTTCAGCCGCAGATTCTAGAATAGAACTACCTTGCCAAACTACAGCAGTAGATGCTGCTATTAGACCGATATATAGAATTAATTGCAATACGTCCATTAGCTGTGGTCAATCTTATAGTTTATCAAGATTCTCACGCCAAGATAGCAAGACGCAAAGTTTTAGGAATACATTTTGAAATAATTCTTAAATAGAATTTAATAGCATTTATTTTTTAACACAAAAAGCAAAGTCAGAACTTAGTAAATAAACTTCTAAGTTCTGACTTGTAGTTGATATAGAATTTTTAATTAAAATCTAGTTGAAAATAAACTTTTTATTATTCGCAACCTGGCTCAACACATTTAACCGTTTGCACCGCTTCAACTTCATTTCTTACGAATATATTAAGTTTGGGTTGCCAAACATAGAGTTGATAAACTCCTAACAACATTAATACGCTACCTATCTGTACGAGCGACGGAGCCGATACAAAACCCATTACTAAAAGTATTGCTCCGGCAAAAATTACTGCAATACGATAAACTTCTTCAGCTATTTTTATTCCTAGCCAAATAGTACATAACGCAAGAATAAATAACACCGGATAAACTGCTAGCATTTATATCTCCTAAAAAACTGCGGGTAGAATTATCTATCGCTCTACTAAGATAACAACTGTTTTAGTATTAGATAATATTTGTTTTACAATTCTAAATATCAAGCGATAAAAACATTGAAAAATCTCATAAAAACTTATTTTAGATACCTTACTTAACATTCATTCAAGTATTTACTGTTGCTATCTAATATTATCTCAAGCGTCAACTGTAGATTCATCATTCATAATGCCACTAGGCTTTATGGAGATGGGAATCAAGAATTTAATTTTCATCTGTAAGCACAGTTTTTTACCACTTGAAAACATGATTGCTTAGAGGATAAATTTTACTACCATTACGAATAAATTAACATCAAATGATTTAATAATTGATGAAAATCTTAACCGAATAGAAATTGATTCCTATAAATTACAAAACCAATAGAATTAATATTATCGAAAACCATTAAAAAATATATACTCCTAAAGTCGTATTTAAGTCATATTTAGAAATAAACTTAGCTGTATCTGTTGGAGTAACCCACAGAGGATGATTGAAAAGTATTTGATGGTTTGTGTTTAAATCCCTATTCCAAGAATCAGCGCTCTAATATCTACACTAAAGCTATTACCCCTCCAGGAGAACCAGAACCTCCCTGCAACCTTAAAATTCCCAGAACAACTGTTATTCCCGTATGAGGTAACTGTTCTAAATTCGTAAGATTTTCCAGTACAATGCGTGGTTTATTTAAAATCAAGCGGTTGACACTAAAACTTGTATCCTTACCCCCATCAACACCGTGAGTGTCGATTCCAATACCTGCAATATTTCTTTTTTCAATTAATAATTTTGCTGCATCAACACCAAAACCTGGAAAATGCATATTTCCTCGAACATCTTTATTCAAAAATGTTTTCTCGTTATGCCATTTTTCTTGCCAACCCGTTCTCAATAATACTAAATACCCACTACCGATTTCTCCGTGTTGGTTTTCCCAAGCTTGAATATCGTCAATACTCAGCATATAATCTGAATCTACTGCTACAGAATCACAAATATCTATAACAACCGCAGGTAAAACTAATGAATCGGCAGAGTATTCATCTATCCCTGCACCATTCTCAGAAAAACTTATAGGTGCATTGATGTGAGTAGCAGAATGTTCTCCCATTGAAAACTTACGCAGATAATAACCATCTTTTTTCCAATCTGCTAGAGTTTTAAATTTTACCGATGGGTCACCTGACCACAAAGGAATATTTTCATCAATGATGTGACTTAAATGAATCGCTCGGGAATATGAAATTTGATGTTGATTTTCAGTTGGACTAAATATTTCTTCCTCGGGAGTTAAATTCCGCGTTAACCTTGCCAAAGTAGCTTCCATAATCTCGCTACTTTGTCCCGAGACGGTAAACACCAAAGCTTCACGATAAACCCGCTGTGCTGAATGAAAGCTGTAATTAGCAGCCCCACTAGAAACTGTTACCGCAGCATGAGCTATTCTTGTTGCTAAATCAATAATCCAAGCTCGTAACCGCAGCTTTTGTTGAAATTCTACTTCTTGCTCTCGTGCTTCACTAATTGCACTACGACAGCTATCTAATTCAGCTTCAAGAGAATTGAGAGCATCATTGATAAAAGATAAAGACTTTTTCTCAGATGCCAATCTAATAATATCTAAACCAGCTTCAGCACAACCAAAAGGCAAAAAAGTCGCTCGAAGAAGGTTCTTTCTAGTACTTTCATGTATCCAACCCGGTGGTTTAACAGAAACTACTAATTCTTTAGGTAAAAACCAGCCGTTCAATGTTGCAGAAACAGTGCTTGTTGAGTTCATTGCTGCTAACTTTGCAGGAGGACTAAACGTTATTTCACCTCCCCCTAATTGTTGGACGTTTTGAAAAGGAGCAATACCAAAAACAGCACCTCCATCTGGTAAAGTCGCAGCAACAACAAATTCCTGAAAAAATCCAAATCCAGTTATCCAAGGTACAACACCGTTAAAGTGATAGCCAGAAGGTACTGACTCCGCTGTAATTATTGGCTCACCTTTGCGACGTAAATGAGAAAAACCTACACCGAGTAAAACTTCCCCACTACCCATAAGCGGTAGATATTCCTGTTGAAGCGTAGAATTATCACCTGCAACCAAAATCCCAGCAGCACTTTGATGTTGTGTTTGTAAAAAAGCTAAAGCACCAGAATATCTAGCTACCAATTCTTGAAAGCTACCATAATCTACTTCACTAAATCCCTTACCACCCCATATTTGGGGAACCTTCAAGGCTAACAAATCTAAATTTCCTAAACCTTGCAAAACCTCAAACAAAGCGTTCCTTGATTCATCAATTTCGCTAGCTCTTTGTGCAACGGTCTCGGATAAATAAGATTTAGCGCTTTCTAACAAAGAAGGAACAAGAACATTATGTGAAGACACTTTCGTAGAAGAACCTATAGCACCGTATTTCTACCATATTACGCCAATTCAGCGCTGAACATAAATTAGGAGTTAGGAGTTAAGAGTTAGGAGTTAGGAGTTAGGAGTTAGGAGTTAGGAGTTATACCATTTTTTTTATAAAGATGGGCCGAATTAAGCCTACGCAGGTAGGCTTTGTTTCAGTAGCCCCACTCTTCCAGAGTGAGGGTGATTTAGCGCAGCCTC
>ERZ1740070.1730-NODE-1730-length-13320-cov-10.495967_pt1 | contig 13320 bp, 11 predicted proteins | sample MGYA00581734_ERZ1740070 | MGnify/ENA primary metagenome ERZ1740070 (study PRJEB43018, sample SAMN04849744) | marine metagenome | isolation source: floating plastic debris | place: Pacific Ocean | collected 2008-09-01 | study: EMG produced TPA metagenomics...
TGGACTACCTGGCCACGGGGCGGCTGGAGCCTGAGCAACTGACCCAGGTGGTGGCGGGGGTAGCCGAGGGCTGCCGCCAGTCGGGCTGTGCGCTGCTGGGGGGGGAAACCGCTGAGATGCCGGGTTTTTATGGTCCGGGTGCCTATGACATGGCGGGCTTTTGCGTAGGCATTGTGGAAAAGAGTGCCATCTTAGACGGCTCCCAGGTGCGCCCTGGGGATGTGCTGATTGGGCTGCCGAGCAGCGGTGTACACAGCAACGGCTACAGCCTGGTGCGCAAAATTATGGCAGAAGCGCCGCGCCAGGCTGGGCTAGGGGACAGTGACTCAGCGCAAACCGTGGGCTACGGCTGGGCTGAGTGCCCCAGCAGCCTGGGGGGGCAGTGCCTGGGAGATGTGTTGTTAACCCCCACCCAGCTGTATGTGGCCCCGGTTTTGGCTGCCCTCAAAGATGGGGTTGAGATCCATGCGATGGCCCATATTACCGGCGGGGGGTTTCCTGAAAACCTGCCGCGCTGTCTGGGGGAAAACCAGTCTATATATATAGAGGCTGACAGTTGGCCGGTGTTACCTATTTTTAAGTGGCTGCAGGCGGCAGGGGCGGTGTCTCCGGCGGAAATGTTTAAGACGTTTAATATGGGGATTGGCTTTGTGGTGGTGGTTCCCGCCGACCAGGCCGAGGCAGCGCTGGCCCATTTTCAGCCAGCCTATCGGATCGGCACAATTCTTGACGGGAATGGAGTGGTCACGGGTTTGCCAGAAGGTTAGGATACTTTGAGGGAAGAAAAATATAGCCCTCGGAGGAACGATTTTGAGCGCTCGGACGAGCAGCTGGCAACCGGCTGCGATCGCACTTTTGGCCATTATTACTGGCCTGGTTTTGACAAGCACCCTAGTGATTATCAACCCCGGTCAGGCCGGAGTGTTAAGCATTTTAGGAAAAGCTCAGGACTCCCCCCTGTTGGAAGGTATTCACCTGAAGCCACCCCTGGTGTCCTTTGTCGATGTTTACGATGTCACGGTTCAAAAATTTGAAGTACCGGCTGAAAGTTCCACCAAAGACCTGCAGGATTTGCGGGCACGGTTTGCCATTAACTTTCGCCTAGACCCGTCCAATATTGTAGAAATCCGTCGAAAGCAAGGCACCCTGGCAAACGTAGTCGCTAAGATTATTGCCCCCCAGACCCAGGAGTCCTTTAAAATTGCCGCTGCCCGCCGCACCGTGGAAGAGGCCATCACCCAGCGGACCAAGCTCAAGGAAGACTTTGACGATGCCCTCAGCAGCCGTCTGGAAAAATACGGCATCATTATTCTCGACACCAGCGTGGTTGATCTGTCGTTTTCCGCAGAGTTTGCCCGGGCGGTAGAACAAAAGCAAATCGCTGAGCAAAGCGCCCGCCGAGCCGTGTATGTGGCTCAGCAGGCTGAGCAGGAAGCCCAGGCTGAAATCAACCGGGCCAAAGGTCGAGCAGAGGCCCAGCGTCTGCTAGCTGAGACCCTCAAAGCCCAGGGTGGCCAGCTAGTTCTGCAAAAAGAAGCCATCGAAGCCTGGAAAGAAGGCGGTTCCCTAGTGCCCCGCGTGCTGGTGATGGGCGATAAAGGTGGCGGCCTGCCCTTTATTCTCAACATGGATAAGGAATAGACAATACCGTAGCGGCACTGTCTATCGCCTAGTGTTTGCAACCGCGTGGGGAGACGTTCTCCCCACGCGGTTTTTATTAACGCACATGGATATGGATAAACCCGCTGTTGTTGCGCTCAATGCTGCCGGTCAACCCGTTTTGCTCAAACGGATAGCGGTCGATCTGTCCGCTGCGGACCTGGTCTAAACCCGTTTCAATCGCTCGGGTGGACTGGCCGTTGAGCATACCCGTAAGGGCAACCCGCATGATCAGACGATCGTAGGAGGGGGCAAAGACGGCCTCAGCCTGCTGTACGGTGTTGCCCGCCGCATCATAGCGATAGGCAACCGTGGCCCGGTTGGGGTCAAGCTCATAGACAGCGGTGGTGGCCGAGGGGGAAATCGACTGCCGGGTAGGCTCCCCGAGACGATTGATAACGGCGGTGGCGGCGGTACCCGTCGAAATCCCGGTACCTGTAACAACCCCGCCACCGCCGCCAGCGGTGGTATTGGGGTTACCGCTGCTGCCTAGAATCAACGGTGCGTTGGTTTCCACCGGGGGCGGCTGCAGCTCGGGGACGGGGTCAGCGGGGGGCGGGGGCTCGCTGGTGTCGGTTGGCGTACTGGGCAAATCCGCCAAAATCTCTTCCAGGTTAGGCAGCGTAATTTCAGGCAGGGTGACTTCGGGAAATTTAACCTCAGGCATCGACAGCTCTGGCAGCTCCGCCGTTCTTTCCCTCAGGTTTGCCATGGCCTGCTGAGCCCCCAGGTACAGGCGATAGCCAACAAAGCCCACGCCGGTCAACAGTCCTAGAAACAGCAGGGACGGTATTGCCTTAAACAAATTTGGAACCAGCTTCAGCCCCCCTGGGTTTCGGCGGGACGGCCAGAATGTCTCATCTGGCATGTCCTCTGAGATCTCCTCTGGAGACCAGGCCGCCGGGTTATTTGTTTGGGTATCGCTATTTAGGGCATAGCCCGAGGGCATTCTCGGTGCTACCACCTGGGTGGGGCGGGTGGTCGGCCCCGGTGCCTGGCTGCGCCGTGCGCCAGTGGACAACAACCTTAGCCAGGTGGCGACCGACTGGGGGCGCTGGGCCAGCTCTAGGGCCATGCCCTGGAGGATAGCCTGCTCCATGCCCTGGCCCAGGCGAGGATTGAGCTGTCGGGGCGGGGTGAGGGGCTGGTGCGATCGCAGCACCGAAGCCACTGGCACCTCGCCAGTCACCGCCGCATACAGCGTAGCGGCCAATCCATAAACATCCGAAGCAGCGGAGCGTCTTGCTTTGGGCAGGTACTGCTCAAGGGGGGCGTAGCCTTCGGAGACCAGGTTCGTGTGGGTTTGGGTTTGACCGCTAGACAGTTCCCGAGCAATGCCAAAATCGATCAAAATTGCATTGGCCCCGTCAATCATGATGTTTTGGGGTTTGACATCCCGGTGGAGCAGCCCCTGGCTGTGGACCGTCTGTAGCGCCCCGGCAATCTGCTGAATATAGTGCAGCGCCCGAGCCTCTGGCAGGGGGCGCTGGGGAAAAATCAGGGCCGACAGCGGCTGCCCTGGAATAAAATCCATCACCAAATAGGGACGCTCGGCCTCAACAAAAAAATCTGTTACGTTGACAATGTTGGGATGCTGGCACTGGGCCAAACGACGGGCTTCCGCTTGAAATCGCTGCAGCTGTTGGGCATTTTCTAGCTTATTTTGTGGCCAGCGGAGAGTTTTGACCACGACCACCTGGTTGAGCGGATGGCGAATGGCTCGATAGGTAATGCCAAACCCGCCACTGCCCAGCTCTTGCTCGACAGTATATTTACCGTTGTGGAGGGTAGTGCCCACCAAATTTGCACCGCTCACCCGGCCACTCCCCATGATTTCACAGCACCACCTCTAACATAAAACGTCCCTAGTTGCATGGTATAGGCGACAGCATAAAAACTGGGCCATAGATTTTTATAAAGATATCTCTACAAAAGATACTGCCGATTATCAAGGCCGATTAAATTTTATCCAGCTAGATTTAAATATCTCCGGATAATGCAATTTAGGGTCAGGTATCCCCGGTTATTAAAGATGGCGTTGGGATTGGTGCCAATCTGTGGTTTAATGTCCGCTGGGACGGATATTTTAAGAATTTTCTGGAGTTTTTTGTCCATGAAGTCTGAGCAACAACAGCGCCTTCTCCATGCGAAGGAAAATATAAAGGCAGCTCAGCTATTGGCCCACAGTCATTTTTACAAGATTTCTATTTCCCGCTCATACTACGCCATGCTGTACGTGGCCGAGGCGCTTTTGCTTGAGCAGGCGACGACCATACCCACCCAGCATGAGGCTGTTAATAGTTTGTTTAGGGAACAGTTTTCGGATACTAGACCCCTGTTTCAACCCTATGGCAGCTATCTAAACGATGGTTTGGAGGCCAGACTGCGGGCCGACTATCAGCATATGGAGCGGGCCACCCTGGCGGAGGCCAAACAGCACATCAAGCGAGCCCAGGCGTTTTTGGATTTGACCAGACACTATTTGACCATGGAGCTGACCCCTACCCCCTCCGCTGAGGTCGTAGCAGGCCAGGCAATATAGCGGTTCTATTTGGCCTGCTGACGACGTTCGGCGAGCCGAAGCAGCGTTTCGGCATGGGCCGATTTGGTAATCGGGTAGAAATAGGCCAGCACCATGCCACAAATCAGCAGCACCAGCGGTACAGGCCCGATAAAAAAGCGAATGGCTAGCAGGGCAGACTCGGGCTGGGTAACAGCGTCTGCGCTAAACCCAGATGTTTCTAAGGCCAAACTGACCAGAAAAATTCCCAGGGCCAGCCCTATTTTTTGCAGCAGGGTCATAAACGCATAAAAGGCCCCTTCATTCCGCTGACCGGTCTTAAGCTCGTCTAGCTCAATCACATCGGGCAAAATTGACCAGGGCACCACATAGGCCGTGGCAACGCCAAAGCTGACGATGACACACAGACCATACATGGCAGAGAGCTGCCCCGGCTGGAGGGTATACAGGGCAATTTGGGCCAGAATCCAGATGCCGGTTCCCAGGAAATAAAGTCCTTTTTTACCAATGCGCTTGGCTAGCAGGTTGCAGACAAACATCATGATAATGGCCGTTCCCTGCACCAGCAGCGCCGCTAAAAAGTAGTCGTCGGCCCCCATCCAGAAGGTGACATAAAAGGGAATGATGGTGGCTGTAATTTGCAGCGCCAGCCATGAGAAAAGATAGATGCCCACCACAAATAAAAATGGGCGGTTGCTAAACACCGTTTTGAGCTGTTGTAAAAATGAGGCATCGTTAGCTGTCTGGCCGCTGTGCAGCCGCTGCCCCCGATAGTCTGCCTGCTGTTGGGAATGGCGAAATGTGCCAAAAACACACCAGTAGAGAGATGCGATCGCAATGCCACCCCCCAGCGCCCCCAGCACCTGATACTGGCGTTGGGGGTCAGCGATGGATTGGCTAACCACCAGACCCAGGGCCAAAATCAGCACGGCTCCCCCCAGGGAAAAGGCCAGTCGAAACGACGTCAGCTCCGTACGCTCGTCGTAGTCCTCGGTCATTTCGGCGGTCAGGGTGGAATAGGGCAGGTTTGTCGTGGTGAAAAATACCTGAAATACAATGGACACCACTACGTAGTACCAAAACAGCGCCACCTGGCTGCCAAACCCCGGCACCACCCAGTTCAATAAAAACGTTACCCCAAAGGGAACACCCGTCAGCACTATCCACGGATAGCGTCGCCCCCACCGGGTGCGGGTGCGATCGCTCAACATACCCACTATCGGATCGTTGACCGCGTCCCACACCTTTCCAATCAGCAGCACCGTTCCCGCTGCCAGCGGGTTTAAGCCAGCAACGTTGGTTAAAAAGATCAAAAACGAAAATGCCAGCAGATTAGACGTGAGACCGGCTCCCATATCCCCGGCACCGTAGGCCAGCTTGGTAGATAGCGTCAGTTTGGGAGGTTGGGGCGGCTTGCCTGAGAGTTCCATAGGGAAAAGACTAAAATGATTGGACCGTAGAACGAGGCTCAACGGTGACGGTGCCAGGCGTCACACTATAGCAGACGTCGACCCCAGGGATAGCCCGACCGCCAGCGCAAAGCTTTAAAGAAAGTCTTTTGTGCTAACCGATGGGTCAACGCTATATTATTGCCCTAATTTGCGCCATCCTCACTTATCGCCATCCATGCCCGCATCTTCTGATCTTGCCGACTCCAATCCCACCGCTGCCCTCAGCGATCTGTATGTGTCCTGGTCGGACTACTACCAGGCCATTGAACGCTTGGCCGTTGCTGTCCATAAATCCGGGTGGCAGTTTAACCAGATTGTCTGTCTCGCTAAGGGCGGTCTGCGTATTGGAGATACCCTTTGCCGTCTTTACGATCGGCCCCTGGCGATTCTGTCCACATCGTCCTACGGCGGCGAAGGCAACCGGACGCGCGGAGCGATTACCTTTTCTCGGGATCTCAGCATGACCACCACCAATCTTGGTACCCATGTCCTGCTGGTGGACGATTTGGTCGATTCGGGCCAAAGTTTACAGCGCAGTATTCGCTGGTTGGAGCATCGATACGGCTTCTACATTGACGAAATGAGAACAGCTGTACTGTGGTACAAGGCCTGCTCCGTTATTCAGCCCGATTATTACGTTGACTATTTGGAAAGCAATCCGTGGATTCACCAACCCTTTGAAAAGTACGAAGACATGAGCATCGAGACGCTGGCTCATAAATCATAGCGCTGGGCTAACGCGGCTGGCCAGCGGTTAAAGTTTCTGAACAACCGGTTTTTCTAACTGGGCCTGCCAGCTAAGAGCAGCGTCCCAAATCAGATCATAGACCGGGTCCTTAATATCGTAGTAGGCATCCATATCATCGGCGTGGCGCTTGGCAATTTCTCGCTTGATCAGTTCAACTGATTTAGCTGAATTGGGGTGCGTCCGGAGATAGTCACGAAACAGCAGCGCGTAGTGTTGATTGGGGTTACCGTCAACCCTGACATGGATATTGGCGCGGCGCTGTTGAGGGGGTTGGTGAAACAGCTGTTTTTCCCACAGGTGGGGGGTAGCATCTGCCCCGAGGGGAACGTGATCGTGGGTAATAGATGTGTAGTATTGGTAGCCTGCTGCTGTCAGCGCTGCTGGAATATTGGGTGTGAGTGTCCGTACGGTTATTTGGATGTCAATGACGTCTTTTGCGCCTAGCCCCGGCACTGAGGTGGACCCAATGTGATCGATGCGGAGGGCGAGGGAATCTAAGATTGTTGAGAGTGAAGTTTTGATCGCTTCAAACTCTTGGGGCCAGATGGGTTGGTACGGATGGATAACAATCATATTTCTGGCATGGCGTTGGTAAATCTCCAGTAGAGATGAGCTTACCGGCTATGTGCAGCCATATTTTTGGCTATTCCAGCGTTGGATCCAATTTTTTTAGATATCAAAATTCGGCCCGACCGGTAGTTTGCCAGGTTGATGCTGGCTGCCGATCGGACCGATTGAGCCTGGGGATGGTAGACCGGGGCGCAAGTGCGCCCCGGCAACAGCCGCTACCAGTCAGCTAGTGCTACAGCAATCCCTGGGATTCTAGAAAGTCGCGGGCCACCTCATCCGGTTCGCGGCTGTTGCCAGCCACTTCCCAGTTGAGATTACTCATGGTTTGATCGTCTAGCAGCGTGGTTACACTGTTGAGCAGATCCGCGATTTCGGGGTTAGCATCCAACGTCTCCTGGCGAATAAAGGGCGCGATGGGATAGGGCGGCCAGAATTTGTTGTCGTCTTCAAGTACCACCAGATCGAGGGCGGCAATTTGACCGTCGGTGCCGTAGCCGGTGGTGACATCGATGTCACCTGTTTCTAAACCGCTGTAAAGCAGGCCAGGGTCAAGGGATTTGACCTCATCAAAGTCAAAGCCACCGTAGCTTTCTTTGAGGGCAGGCAGGCCATCGCTGCGGTCAGCAAATTCTAGATCGGTGCCCAGTACCAGACCGCTGGCTTTGCTGGAAAGCTCACTCACCTTAGTTACACCCAGCTCGCTGGCCCCTTCCTGGGTCATCATCAGCGCGTAGGTATTGTTAAACGAGGTGGGTTCTAGCAGGGTGACGTTGAACTGCTCAGTGTACTGATCCTTAACGGTTTGATAGACATCCTCTGTGGACATGGAGGCGTCATAGGTTTGGTTGAGGTGTACCAGCAAGGCGGTTCCCGTGTATTCGGGATACATGTCAATTTCGCCTGATACCAGGGCGGCGTGGTTTTCACTACTCCCCCCCAGGGCTGTATAGTCGGCGTCATAGCCCGCATTGTCTAGCACCATCTCAAACATGTGGCCTAAGATATATTGCTCGGTAAACTCCTTAGAACCAATGGTGATCTTGGTGCCGTCTGAGCCACCGCTGCAGGCAGCCAGGGTGGTTGCCAGCAGCAGGGCTGCACCGGTAAAAAAGGATCGTCTTTGAAAATACATAGTGGGTTTCTTGGGTAACTTTCTTGGGTAACTAGTGTGAATGGATAGTAAAAAGAGCGAGGTTCAGCGCTTATGGTGCGGCTGCCCGTAGCTTGACAATGTCTGCGGTAGCGCGGTGCCGATAGTAGCTAACCACAAGCTCAATACCGGTAATCACAGCAATACTTAGAACCGCTCCAATCAGTACGGATAGCCCGATGGAAGGGGCCTGCTGTAGCCTGGTGGCAAGACCGATCGCCAACCAGCCAAAGGCGGCGGCGGCGGCGGCAAAGGTGATCGGTGTGATCGGCCAGGGGTTGCCGTTTTCACCCCGGCGCGGCCACAGCGTGGCGACCAAACCCAGGACTAACACCGGCAGCCCGAGGGAGCGATAGTCGGCATGTAGCCCCGTCAGTATAACGGGGTCGCTGCCAGGGACGGATTGGATTTCCCAGGGTAGTAAAACGCCGAATAAAAGCGGTAGCACCGCCACTGAACAGAGTAGACCAATCAGTCCGCCCCTTTGTCTGTAATCGGAGTTGTCAACTTTGAGACCTTTGGGGGTGACCCAGGTTTCAAGGCGGCCAAAGGTTTCTTCAAAGTAAAACGCTAGCATGGTGGCTGGAATTGCCCCCAGCAGCATGACATGGTCGCGGGCGAGCTGGTGACCGCGCAAAATTAGGTCGCCCAGGCCCCCAGCTCCGATAAATCCACCAAAGGTGGTACTGGCGACAATCACCACGGCCGAGGTGCGAATACCGGCCATGATCACTGCGATCGCAACCGGCAGCTCCACCTTGAGCAGCACGTCAATCTCGCTCATGCCCATGCCCCGCGCCGCTTCTGTAATATTGGCATCGACCTGCTGAATACCCACCAGCGTGTTGATCAACACCGGCAGCGTGCCCACAAACGTCAGGGCTAAAACCGTTGGGGGGCGACCGATACCCAGGAGCGGCAGCGCCAGGGCCAGCACCGCTAAAAAGGGAATCGTATTGCAAATTTTGCCAACATTGAGCAGTACTTTTTGTAGCCAGCCAACGCGGGAGCCCGCGACACCGAGGAAAACCCCCAGACCCACGGCCACAACTAGGGCCGTAAAGGTAATTTGCAAGTGCTGACTCAGGGCAACCGTAAAATCTTGGGAGCGTTCAATAAAGTACGCCCACATCGCTTGGAACAACATGGCTATCCCCCTACTTGTTTGCTAGTGACACCGGGCAAGGACCGTTCAAGTTTGCTGATGGCGGTGTCAAACAAGATTGCCAGCAGTGCTGCTCCAATTGCGCCTGCGGCTACCTTGTCGTTACGGCCGCCGCCGGCAGCAATGCCTTCAAAAATTAGCTTACCTAGGCTGCTGGCCCCAAAATAAGACGCCAGGGTCGCCAGACTGATGGTTGAAACCACCGCAATGCGAACGCCGGCAAAGATGACCGGCAGCGCTAGCGGTAGCTCCACCTGTAGTAAGATGCTGCGCCGGGTCATGCCCATGCCCCGCGCCGCCTCAATAATGGCTGGGTCTACACCGTCAATCCCCACCGCCGTATTGCGCACAATCGCCAACAGCGAATAGAGGGTCAGGGCTATCACTGATGGGGTAAACCCAATCCCCACCAGGGGAATCAGCAGACCAAACATGGCCAGACTGGGGACGGTGTATAACATGCCCGTCAGCTTGATCACCGGGTCATATAGGGCACGTACGCGGGTAATCAAAACACCAAGGGGGAGACTGATCGCAATGGCAAAAACCAGGGTAACAAAGGTAATCAGCAAATGCCCCCACAAAAATTCTAGCACCCGGTCGGGTCGACCTACACCGGGTACGTAGTACAGCAGACCGTCCCTGAGGCTAATCAAAAACTCACCCAGATTTTGAATAAATTCCATGGTGGTTCCCTAACCTCCCGCTGGTGCTGGCTGGGTGGCGGCGATTAGCGCCTGGGCATCGTCGACGGTGACCATACCGACTAGCCGTCGCTGGGGATCGACCACGGGCAAATAGCGAATGCCGTAGCTCAGCATAGTAGAGAAGGCATCTTTCATCGTGGCTTCCTCCTCGGTGGTGGAAATCAGGTGGCGTAGCATGGCCTTGGCCGATTTGCCAGGATGGGTTTGGGCCTCATCTAGGCCGACATAGCCCGCTAGTTTGCCAGCGTCGTCTGTGATAAACAGACTGTCGATTTTGTGCGATCGCATCTTAGCCACCAAATCGGCACCGCTGTCGTTGACGTTGCCGAGCAGCAGCGTTGTTTGCATGACCTGACCGACGCGTACCAGCGTCAGCTGCTTTAGACCCCGGTCGGCCCCCACAAAATCGGCAACAAATGCATCGGCGGGCTGGGCCAAAATATTAGCCGGTGTGTCCAGCTGGGCCAATACGCCCCCCACCTGCAAAATACAGATCAGCGTCCCCATCTTGAGGGCTTCATCAATATCGTGGGTGACAAACATGATTGTTTTTTTGAGCTGCTTTTGCAGCCGTAAAAACTCATTTTGCAAATGGTCTCGTGTGATTGGGTCAATGGCCCCAAAGGGCTCATCCATCAGCATGACCGGCGGATCGGCGGCCAGTGCCCGCGCCACTCCAACGCGCTGCCGCTGCCCACCGGACAGCTGCTGGGGGTAGCGATCTCGAAACTGGGCTGGATTAAGACCCACCAGGTCTAGCAGCTCATCAGTGCGTCGATCGATACGGGCCTTGCTCCAGCCAAGGAGCTTAGGGACCACCGCAATATTGTCGCGGATAGTAAAGTGGGGAAACAGACCGATCTGTTGAATAACATAGCCAATGCCACGTCGCAGCTCGACCTGGTCCTGTTTGAGAATATTGTGTCCACCGACAAAAATCTCACCACTTGTCGGGGTAATCAAGCGATTGACCATTTTCATGGTAGTGGTTTTCCCACAGCCCGAAGGCCCAATCACCACGCAGGTTTCGCCCTCTGGCACAGACATGGTCAAGTGATTGACGGCAGGCTGGCTAGTCCCAGGGTAGACCTTCACCACGTCGTTAAACTGAATCATCGGGATCAAGATGATGTTCCTCTGTTAGCAACAGGGATATATGACCGGTAGCGGCCACAGACATTTACCGTAGCGATGCTGTCGCATTGGCTACCTATATTTTTATTCATCAAAATTCTTTTCATATATACACTCTATCACCCGCACCCCAGGGGGATGAGCTTGCACAAAAAGCTCATCTATATTTTTACAAAAAGAAAAGAATAATTGTCTGGCGATTTGACAAAGCTTTCAGACGTTGCATGCAACGTCTGAAAGCTTTGATTTTTGGATCTTACGTAATCACCCTTATCCCTCAGGCTCGTCTTTATTCCATGGGTTGCTGGTATCAGTAGAATCTCGTAGTTTTGGGCGCATCCTTGATTTTCTCTCATTTGGGCAGGGTTTGTTAGGCACGAGGAGAGGCTAAACAATGGATGAGAGACTGTTCATTAAAGCTCTTTTTTAAAAGATAAGAAAACCTATTGAGCCTAGGCTGAGGGCCCGTTGGGGATATGCGTGAGAATAAAGTATCTGTCTCGGTTGGGAAGGCAGAAGGGGAAGGGGTTGCTTTATTTAATTGGGAGTCTCTTATTGCTATCTTTGGGTTCAAGGGTTAGGGGTATGCCCCTGGCGAAGACTGGCGATGGAAAATCTGGCAATAGCTGTGGCGACGGGAGGCCTAGGTAGTATGTATGCCTTGTTTATGGGCCGATCGTTAATTGCTAGCTCAAAAATGGACGTAGCTCATCGGCCATTTGGGCGCTGGCGGGATCGGCGGTGACAAGCTCTACCTGCCCGGCGCTGATGGCTCCTAGCCCCAGATCGGCGGCTCGGCGAATCTGGGTTTGACCCCAGATCGAACCGCTGGACACATCGCGGGTAGTCCCCAGCTTACGCAATAGGGCAATACCGACCGCGTCAATGGCAATCCGGTCCGTGGCCGCTAAAATCACCCCTGCTTGTACCCGCTGGCCCTGTTCAGGACCACCATTCACAAAGGCATCCACGCCGTCAATGACGATTAGCGAGGGGCGGTAGGCGGTGTTGACTTCGGCAATCATCAGCCGCTGGTTGGCGGAGCGGTGTAGCTCACGCATGTAGTCGTGGCTGTCGCCGGGGACCCGGCGGGCCACCATGCCAATGGTGTTTTTGAGAGAAAGGGTAAAGTGGCCGCCAAATCGGTGGGTTTTAAGACAGCAGACATTGACAATGGCATCGGCGGCGAGAACGGGGCGTGCGATCGCAAATCCCTGAGACCAGTTATCGGCATCAAAGTACTGCCAGTCATCCCGACCCAGTTCGTCAAAGACCAGGGTCTCAAACCCATAGCGCTGACCCAGGGCAAAGACCTGCATTTGCTCCATTGCCCGGCGGGTCTCAGCCATACCCGAGCGATCGCCAACGGTGATCGCGCTGGCACCATCTGCCTGGATTTCCTGTACCAGGGTTTCTAGAATGATCGGATCGGTGGCGGCGGGGGCCGGGTCGCCCGTATTGTAGTTGGGCTTGATAAACACCCGCTGCTGGTTAAAGCTGTGGGGCTGCAACAGTTCGATAGCTTGGCGCACTCCCACGGCGCGATCGGTGGTTTTGATCAAAACGACGCAGTGGGGATTGGTGGGCGTCGCCGCCAGCGGGGTAGATAGCTGCGGGGTCAGATCTGCCGGTTGAACCGGCTGCGGTCCGGGGCCAAATGCCTTAATAGCAGGAGGCAAAGCCGCTGCCCCCGTCAGCAAACCAAGATACTTTAATAGACCACGGCGCGACGGTTGGCTGGGACGGGGCGTAGACATAGCGACCAGGTACTTTAAGTGGACCACCGCCATTGTGGATACCCCACATGAGAATTTGCTGAATCTAATTGCCTGCTAGAGCCAATTACCAGGGCTAGATAACAGTCCTGATAATTGGCTCTAGCAGCTGAGGCTGTACCCGATCTTTTGCAAATTTTGTGTGGTCGATAGAGTTTACTCAATCTCCTGAAGCTACCGACTCCTGAGCATTTAAGAAATGTAAATAAATTAAGTAGATATTAAAGGCTGGGCTCGATAATCAGTATCAAGTTGTACAAAGTCCTGAACTCCATAGCAAATTCGAGTAATTGCTCTGCTTTTGCTCAGTCTGCAGCGTAAAACACGGTCAGCGTTGCCTAACCTGAGTACGACAGGGTCACAAAAACGAATTTGGTTTTGGTTATAAAAAATTGTCTACAGCAGGCGGCGATTTTGGCCTGTTGGTATATCCCCCCTTG
>ERZ1740070.1732-NODE-1732-length-13309-cov-10.702505_pt1 | contig 13309 bp, 12 predicted proteins | sample MGYA00581734_ERZ1740070 | MGnify/ENA primary metagenome ERZ1740070 (study PRJEB43018, sample SAMN04849744) | marine metagenome | isolation source: floating plastic debris | place: Pacific Ocean | collected 2008-09-01 | study: EMG produced TPA metagenomics...
AAAATCTGCAACAGCATGTTGAAGACGTCGGGGTGAGCCTTTTCAATTTCATCGAAGAGGACAACCGTGTAGGGGCGACGACGCACGGCCTCAGTCAGCTGACCCCCTTCGCTGTAGCCAACATAGCCAGGGGGTGAACCAATCAGTTTTGAAACCGTGTGGCGCTCCATAAACTCTGACATGTCCAAACGAATCATGGCCTCTTCGGAGCCAAAGAAGTAGGATGCCAGGGTCTTGGTTAGCTCGGTTTTACCGACGCCAGTGGGTCCGGAGAAGACAAAACTAGCAATGGGACGGTTGGGGTTTTTCAAGCCCACCCGCGCCCGTCGAATTGCCCGAGAAATTGCTTTAACCGCCTCATCCTGGCCGATCACCCGCTGGTGCAGCGTGTCTTCCATGTTGAGGAGCTTATCGGTTTCGGTCTCGGTCAGCTTGTTGACGGGGACTCCGGTCCAAGAGGCCACAATGTGGGCGATGTCCTCTTCGGTGACCACCGGAGACTCTGTGCTACCGGCTTCGTCCGTCCGCTTGCTTTGGGCAATGGCGCGAATTTCGGCCTTAATTTCCATTTCGCGATCGCGCAGCTCCCCGGCTTTATCAAAGTCCTGGGAACGTACGGCATTGTCCTTATCTTTGAGTACCGTACGCAGCTCGCGGTCTAGTTCCTTGGCCGCCGGGGGCAGCTGGGAGTTGACCAACCGGACCCGAGACCCGGCCTCGTCGATCAGATCAATGGCTTTGTCGGGCAGATAGCGGTCGGAAATATAGCGATCGGCTAGCTTAGCTGCGGCCTCTAGCGATTCATCGGAAATTTTGAGCTTGTGGTGCTGCTCATAGCGATCGCGCAAACCGTGGAGAATCTCAATCGTTTCATCAACGCTGGGTTCACCCACCATCACCGGCTGAAAACGACGCTCTAGGGCCGCATCCCGCTCAATGTGCTTGCGGTACTCATCCAGGGTGGTGGCACCGATACACTGCAGCTCTCCTCGAGCTAGGGCGGGTTTGAGGATGTTGGCGGCGTCAATGGCCCCCTCAGCGGCACCGGCACCGATCAGCGTATGAACCTCGTCAATGACCAGGATGACGTTCGCCGCTGAGCGAATCTCATCCATAATTTTTTTCAGACGCTCTTCAAACTCGCCCCGGTACTTGGTACCTGCCACCAGGAGTCCGATATCTAGGGTAACGACCCGCTTTTCCTCAAGAATATCTGGAATATCGCCGTTGGCAATGCGCTGGGCCAGCCCCTCGGCAATGGCGGTCTTACCAACGCCCGGTTCACCAATCAAGACGGGGTTGTTCTTGGTACGGCGACCCAGGATCTGAATTACCCGCTCAATCTCTTTTTGACGCCCAACCACCGGGTCAAGCTTACCCTCCGAGGCCATCTGGGTCAGGTTGGAGCCAAACTCATCCAGGGTGGGGGTTTTGGTACGCCCCTGACTACCGCCTGTGGAGACTTCAGCAGTCTCACCCAGCATCCGAATCACCTGGGTGCGCACTTTGGAGAGATCCACGCCCAGATTCTCTAACACCCGAGCCGCCACGCCTTCGCCTTCGCGAATTAGGCCCAGCAGCAGGTGTTCAGTACCAATATAGTTGTGACCCAGCTGACGGGCCTCTTCTAATGACAGCTCTAGTACCCGCTTGGCACGCGGTGTGAAGGGAATTTCTACGGCAACGAATCCGGAACCACGACCGATGATCTTTTCGACCTCGATCCGAGCGTCCTTCAGATTGACCCCCATGGATTTCAGAACTTTGGCGGCTACGCCGGTTCCTTCTCCGATGAGACCGAGAAGAATTTGCTCAGTACCCACAAAGTTGTGACCCAGGCGGCGGGCCTCTTCTTGGGCGAGCATGATCACCTTAATGGCTTTTTCTGTAAAGCGTTCAAACATGGCGGCTTTTCATCACCTGGCTGTGCGAGTTGACCTGATTCTAGCACAGGCATTTTTGGTGAAACTGTGCCGGTATTCACGACTTGCAATGGCTTTAGCGATAAATAAAATCCTTCCCGCAAGAAAGTAGATTTTTTGGCCAGGAGCAGAGTTAGACCGATTGCGATCGCATCCGCTCCACGGTGCAGCCTTGGCGAATGGCTACATTAACGCAGGGTTAAACCTGATACCGCTCTGGTTTATGCCCCAAAAGCCGCCAATTTAGGCGATTTTGCTCCACTGCCAACGGATGGCATTTTACACGTATAAATAATTGCTACGTATTAATTAGCAAATGTTACGTGCGGAAACCACTGGTATCGATGGTTACCTAATGCGGTTTCACAGTCATTTTCTAAACAAGTTAACCGGTGCTGATACTCGGATGTTTGCAACTGACTGCGCCATAAAATCAGGGCATCTTCATCGTCTTTGTAATAGCGCTTGCGCCGCCCTGCTGTTTGAAAACCAAATTTTTGATAAAGACTTAGGGCCCTATGGTTAGAAGCGCGCACTTCTAGGGTGGCGTGGGTCAGGGCCCGGTGCCGCGCCAGCTGTAGTATCTGGGTAAGCAAAAGCTGGCCCAGTCGCTGCCGGTGGTAGTCGGGATGGATGGCCAGGGTGGTGATGTGGGCTTCGTCCAAAATGGCCCACACGCAGCCGAGACCGACAACGCGGTGCGCGGCTAACAATACAAGCAAATCACTGTTGGGGCTTTCGATTTCGCGCCGATAGCCGGTTTCGGTCCACAGCCCCCCCAGGCAGACTTGATCCAGCGCGAGCACCTCAGGCAAAAGTTCGTCGGTCAACGTTTGGCAGGTCAGCGGAATAAGCATCGGGCGCAGCTGGGAAATTGATACTTTCTAGAAAGAAGCCTACGGGGTGATCGATGGTGAATTGTACACTGGTGCTGACAACGTTCACCGGGCGCAGCCGCTAGTCTGGCTTGGGTAAGTTTGGCATGCATAGTGGCATGCTCGGATGAGCGTACCGACTGACGAGCCCTGACGACTCCTGACAAACACTCCATGGTTTCTACTTTGCCTTCTACCGGTTCGCCCATCCCCTCTAGTCGAGAATATGTGGAAAGCGACGACTTTGAATCCCCCAACCAGCGACGGCTGCCCCTGGGTGCTCGCGTTAATGGGCATGACCATCTAGAGATCGGTGGATGTGATGTTGTTGACCTCGTTCGGGACTTTGGCTCGCCCCTGTACGTTTTGGATGAAACGACCCTGCGCACTGCCTGCCAGCACTATCGTCAGGCATTTACCCAGAACTATCCGGGAGACAGCCTGGTGATGTATGCCTCAAAGGCATGGAACTGTTTGGCGGTCTGTGCGATCGCAATCCAAGAAGGTCTAGCCATTGACGTTGTTTCCAGTGGGGAGCTATTAACCGCACTGCGAGCCGGAGCCGCACCCCAAAACCTCTACTTCCATGGCAACAACAAGTCCCATAGTGAGCTCCAGCAGGGCATCGCCGCTGGCTGTCGCATTGTTGTCGACAACTGGCACGAACTCAAGACCCTTAGCCGTCTGGCCAGGGAAACCACACCGGCTACTATCCTACTAAGACTGACACCAGGGATTGAATGTCATACCCACGAGTATATTCAAACCGGCCACCTGGACAGCAAATTTGGCTTTGACCCAGAACAGCTAGACGCGGTTTTTGCCTATGTAGCCCAGCAGCCCGCGTTGACCTGCATCGGTCTCCATGCCCACATCGGCTCCCAAATCTTTGAGCTACAGCCCCACCGAGACTTGGCGGGGGTGCTGGTCAGTTGGATGGAAACCGCCAAACGCCATGGCTTACCCATTAGCGAACTCGATGTTGGTGGCGGTCTGGGTATCCGTTACACCGAGGCTGACGATCCCCCCAGCATTGCCGCCTGGGTACAGGTGGTTTGCGAGCATATGGTCAACGCCTGCCGGGTGGCCAATGTTCCCCTACCCAGACTCATCTGCGAACCCGGTCGCTCCTTGATCGGGACCGCCTGTGTCACCGCCTATACCGTCGGTGGCCAAAAGACGGTACCCGGCATTCGCACCTATACAGCGGTGGACGGCGGTATGTCAGACAATCCCCGCCCCATTACCTATGGGGCTATTCATCAGCTCCTAGCCGCCAACAAAATGTCAGCGCCCCGCAGTGAAACCGTCACCCTAGCAGGCAAACACTGCGAATCAGGAGATGTGCTGATTCACGACGCCCAGCTGCCAACCCTGGGCGCGGGCGACATTGTCGTCGTGCCAGCCACAGGTGCTTACAACTACAGCATGGCATCCAACTACAACCGCGTCCCCCGACCTGCCGCCGTACTGGTCAAAAACGCACAGGCCGCTTTAATCGTGGAGCGAGAAACCGATGCAGACCTGATACGCTACGACCGATTACCCCCCCACCTCAAGGGCGCAGGGGCATAACATTTATCCATGACATCCCCCGGGGCGTTGCCTAAAATAGAAGCCAAGATGCACTCCATGGGTCATCGTGGGTAGTCTTTAGATCAATTAGATTGGCTTTCCCTGTGGCAATCAGCCCCAGTTTCTAAAACTATCTAGTCGATCGGACTTTCAAGCCGGGCGTATCCTGACACAGGCTTAGATATCTCGTAATTGCAAGTATGAGGTATGGGCCATTGGCTAACCGTGCAGCACCGGCCGCAGGGTCTTTCTCCAAGCAAGGCGCAGGATACACAGCGACCAGACTCGCTATCGTAGACCGATTTGGGGCAAAGCGGTTGGGGGGCTACGGTTGGGCATCTAAACCCCTGTGTAATAAACCCTTATATCTAACCCTTGTATTGCAAACCCAGGTTGGGGCTGACATTTGCTAGGTCTGTTCGTCCATATCATTGACATTGCCCTCGTTCTCGTTCTCATCTACCTGATGCTGGTGGTTATCGGCGAACGCCGTAATCTATGGATGATTCGGGGACTGATCGTACTGATGCTGGCAGCCGTGCTCAGCCATAGCCTAGGACTATCCCTGCTGGGCTTTGTGCTGACCAATTTATCCTTTGGGGCTGCTGTCGCCATGGCCCTGATGCTCCAGGTCGAGATTCGTCGATTTCTAGAACTCTTGGGGCGCGGGGAAATTATGCAGCTGTTTTCCTCCACCAATACCCCCGTACCCAAAGCAAACACCATCATTGACGAACTGGTGGACGCGGTCCGCGAACTTTCCCAAAAACGCACAGGTGCCCTAATCATTTTAGAAATTGGTCCCCCCATAGATGAAAATGACTTTTCGGTGCCTGGGGTACGGCTCAATGCCAACCTATCTAGGGAGCTGATCCAAACCATTTTTCAAACCAGCACCTTGCTCCATGACGGTGCTATCCTTATCCGCGCTTCTCGGATCGTAGCGGCAGGGGTGATTTTGCCTATTTCAGAACGGATTGCCTCACGCCAGTTGGGTACCCGCCATCGGGCAGCCATGGGAATTACCGAACGGATTGAAAACTGTCTGTGTATCGTCGTTTCCGAAGAAACCGGCTCCATTTCCATCGCCCAACGGGGCCGCCTCAATCGCCCGCTGACCAGCAACCGGCTCCGGGAACTGCTCCTAGAGCAGCTAACTCCAGTGGTTGAGAGCGATACCGTGGCCCCCAAACTGCTGAGCCTGGGTCGTCGCCTGACCGGACTGTGGAAATGGACCCAGCGATGGGTTAAGCGCTAGCCGATGGGACACCGGCTCCCTGGCCGCCACCAGAGCCTTCCCTAGCTGGGATATTAAGTAAAAATGCTCATCGGCAACCCACCTGGGAAAATGGTTATGATGTAGTGGGTACTAAGCATAAATGCGCAGTGAGCGAAGGGTATTTCCATGTCAGCCAGACAACCATCCCAAGAAAAAATGCAGGCTCCCCTATCAGAGCGAGAGTTGCAAATTGTTGAGCTGGTCGCCGCTGGCTTGACAAATCAAGAGATTTCGGCCCGCTTGGAAATTAGTAAGCGCACTGTTGATAACCACATTAGTAACGTGCTGACCAAGACGGCCACGGGTAACCGTGTTGCCCTGGTGCGCTGGGCACTGCAGTGGGGCAAGGTCTGTATCAACGATGTCAACTGCTGCAATTTGCCCGTCACCGGCGGACAGCAGGAACTGGTGTCGTAACCGGTGGGCGAACGTATCTAAACTCCAGCATGATTTGCTAGGGTGAGCATTGCCCGTTTATTTTTTAGATTTGTCCGCCGATGAGCAATATCCAGGCCCTGCGAGGTACCCGTGACATCCTGCCCGATGAGGTAACGGTGTGGCAGCATGTGGAAGCAACGGCTCGAGATATTCTCCACCGGGCTGCCTATCGAGAAATTCGACCACCGATGTTTGAGCAAACGGAGCTGTTTGCCCGTGGCATTGGTGAGGCCACCGATGTCGTGGGCAAAGAGATGTATTCCTTTGAGGATCGAGGCGGCCGCTCCGTTACCCTGCGGCCTGAAATTACCGCTGGTCTAGTACGGGCTTTTATTAGCAATAAACTGTTTGCCAGTGGTGGTGTGCAGCGTTTGTGGCACACCGGACCGGCCTTTCGCTATGAGCGTCCCCAAAAGGGACGTCAGCGACAGTTTCATCAGCTGGATGTGGAGATTTTGGGCAGCCGCGATCCGCGGGCAGATGTGGAAGTGATTGCGATCGCAACCGATATTCTCCAGGGCCTGGGGCTCAAGTCCCTCACCCTCGACCTCAACTCCGTCGGCAGCGGCGCGGATCGCCAGGCCTATCGTGAGGCGCTCGTCAGCTATTTGACCCCCTACAAGGACGACCTCGATACCGACTCCCAGGACCGGCTCACCCAGAATCCCCTGCGCATTCTCGACAGCAAAGACAGTCGTACCCAGGCCATTATCAAAGAGGCCCCCAGCCTGCTGGATCACCTCAGCGATGACTCCCAACGTCATTTCGACCAGGTGCAGCAGCAGCTGAGCGCCCTCGATATCGACTTCACCGTCAACCCTCGGCTGGTGCGCGGTCTAGACTACTACACCCACACCGCCTTTGAGATTATGTCAGCCGATCTCGGGGCCCAGGCCACCGTTTGCGGCGGCGGCCGCTACGATCGATTGGTAGAGCAGCTGGGCGGTCCAGAGGTCCCCGCCATCGGTTTTGCCATCGGCCTAGAGCGGCTTACCATTTTGCTCCAGCAGCTCCACAGCACCCCCGCCCCCGAACTCGACTTTTACATTGTTTCGCGGGGTGAGCAGGCCGAACCCGCCGCCACCGTTTTGGCTCAAAAGCTGCGCCATGGGGGCTGCTCCGTCGAGATTGACCTGAGCAGTAGCGCCTTTGGTAAACAGTTTAAGCGGGCCGACCGCAGCGGTGCCGTGGGCTGCCTAATTTTGGGCGACGCCGAAGCCAATAGCGGCAGCGTACAGCTAAAATGGCTCCGTTCTGGCGAACAGACAGAACTATCCCAAGCGGCTCTGCTCGAACAGCTGGACAGGCTCAAAGAAAAGGTTAAAGCCCTACGCCATTCCTAAAACGATTGTGAGAGTTTTGAGTGAGTCCCATATTCCATTATCTCCTAACCCATGGCCAGACTAGAGGTGACCACAACCTATCTGGAAATGCGCTCGGCCGAGCAGATTATATCGGCGGCTCCCACAGCATTAACCCTGATGGAAGCCGGTGTTCCCTGCCCCGAGTTTCACCGATTTCTCTACACAGCGGTGGGGGGATCGTGGTATTGGATGGATCGACTCCGATGGTCCTACCAACGGTGGTTCGAGTATCTCAACCAGGACGCTATTCGCACCTGGGTCGGATACGTCAGCGGCTCTCCAGCCGGCTACTTTGAGCTATCACACCAGCCCGATCAAAGTGCCAAAATTGAGTACTTTGGGCTGCTGCCCCAGTTTATGGGTCAGGGACACGGGGGCTATCTGCTGACCCTGGCCCTCAAAACAGCCTGGGAACTGACGTCCAAACGGGTATGGGTACACACCAATTCCATTGATGGTCCCCAGGCCCTAAACAACTATCAGGCGCGGGGACTGGTGATTTATAACCGTCAGCAGAACCTATTTGATTTACCCCAAAGTCCGCCGGGTCCCTGGCCTGGAGCCCGTCGCCCCCAGCCGTAAACGTCGCAATTACTAAGAATTGTAAGAACTGTCCCCACCGACCCAAGGCCCCCTGGCAGCGATGCTAGCGTAAATAGGATTTAAAAACGCTCTCCCATGGTCCCAGAGTCACCCGACCGGTCTTCTGAACAGCCGCTTACCCAACCCAAAACCCGTTCGGAGCTGGTGAATTTTATTGCTGCCGCCCGCAGTCAGGGGGCATCCGATGACTTTATTAGCAAGCTATTGCTCAGTTTTGGCTGGCCCCAGAGAGAGATTGAGCGGGCTTATTTTGTTGTCTACGAAGAGCTAGTCGGTATCCCGATTCCCTCTCCCTACGGCGGCCAGGGAGAATCTGCCCGAGATACATTTGTATATTTGCTTTCGTTTGTCACCCTGGGCATGTGGACCCAGGCGTTGGGGGAGATTGGATTTATTTTGATCAATCACATCATTCCCGATCCCCTAAACCGTTCCTATGGAGATTTTTCCTTTCAGGTGGCCTTTTGCTTGGCTCGACTGCTGGTGGCCTATCCCGTGTATTTGCTGCTGATGCGCAAAATTCTCAAGGAACTCTCGGTCTATCGAGAAAAAGCCTACTCGGGCGTGCGCAAATGGTTAACCTACATAGCACTGCTGCTGGTCGCCCTCGTGGGTATCGGCACCCTGATGGCATTTCTCACATCGTTTTTACGGGGCGAACTAACGCCTCGATTTTTGCTTAAGGTGTTGGTTATTTTAGTAATCGACGGTGGCGTACTGGCCTATTACTCCCAGTGGATTCAGCGACGTCCGGTCCAGGTATAGCTAGCCGCCTTGTTTACAGCCCTTGCACCGCCAGCCATATAACAGTCAGCTACACAGTAATGGAGCATTCAACCTTTGACCGTATCTTTGCTGCCCTGGCCACCCTAGCGGTGGCAGCCGGAGCAGCGGCAGGTTTTTGGGTATTGGGAACACCGGGTCAACAGCGCCTGATTATGAGCGATCAGCAGCGGTTAGAGGACCTGAGCGCGATCGCAAACAGCCTCTACTGGCAAAGCCAGGATCAAGACGATTACGCCCTGCCGGATGCGCTTACCACCACCAACCAGCGGCAGGATCCCATTACCCAGGAATCCTATTCCTATCGTAAAGTCGATGACGAACGCTACGAACTCTGTGCTAGCTTTGCCACCGACAGTAGCACCCACAAACTCGTCAATGCCAACAACCAAAATTGGCAGCATCCCAACGGCCGACACTGCTTTGAGCTAGAGCTCAGCCAGCCGCCGCCGCCCCTATACTAAAGAAGATCTGCGCCAAACCAGCCAGCCGCCACAGCCAATGGCAAGGCCCAGCCAGCCAGACGGCTCCGGCACTGACTGTGGGTCGTTGGGATGGACAGGCACCGTATAGCTGACGACCCCCGTATAAAGATTGGTGCCGACAACATAGCCAAAGTCACCGTTGCTAATGGCAAAGCCATCGACTAGGGCGCTGCCAACGGGGGGAATGTCCGTGGGGTTATCCCCAAAGCGCGACACGATATAGGTACTCCCAACAAAACTGCCATTTTGGAAGTTAGCACCTGGCGAATTGGCATCCGGGTCCTGCGAGTCGTCAGCCTGGGTAAACGCGGTGCCACCAAACTCAAACAGCAGCGACAGCGGCGGCACCGTTTCATCGGGACTACCCAGCAGACCCAGCTCGATGGCCGTCGTCCCTGGGTAGCGCTCCCCCGCCAGCGGTCCCGATGTCAGGCTGACGGTAAAATCATAGGTCACCGTCTGGGCAAGGGAGGCTTGGGCATCGGCAAGCATTAATGTAGCCACAGTAACGGCTGTCCAACAGACACGATTCATAGGTAGACCTTGTACTAGCTCGGCCTATTAACGTTAGAAAACCACAAAAACAACGACGCCCGTAACAACCATGAGATTTTCTGAAAAATTGTTTTTTAAGATTTAAACTACTCTGAAAAATTGCCTACTTTTGGACACGGTATCAGTAAGCTGTGGCATTAGCGGAGCGGGCAGCGTACCATTAAAAAGCAGGCAGAAAAAACAACATGCAGCTACAGCTTAAAGTTTGGCGACAGGCATCCCCCGAACAGCCAGGCCAGCTAGAGGAATATTCCCTAGGTGGGGTATCTCCCGATATGTCTTTTCTCGAACTCTTAGATTTATTAAATGAGCAGCTCGTGATGGCGGGGAAAGACCCGGTGGAGTTTGATCACGATTGCCGAGAAGGCATCTGTGGCTCCTGTGATCTGATGATCAACGGTCAGGCCCACGGTCCACAGCAGCGGACGGCAACGTGCCAGCTGTATATGCGTCACTTTAATGACGGCGACACGGTGGTCGTTGAACCGTGGCGGGCTAGGGCATTTCCAATTGTGAAGGATTTGGTGGTGGATCGCAGCGCCTTTGACCGGATTATGGCTGCTGGCGGTTTTATCTCGGTTAAAGCGGGGGCCGCCCCAGAAGCCAATAGCGTTGCGATCGCACCTAGCAGCGCGCAAACAGCGTTTGACTATGCCACCTGTATCGGCTGCGGTGCCTGTGTGGCCGCCTGTCCCAATGCATCCGCATCCCTGTTTACCGCCGCCAAGATCGCCCACTTGGGGCAGCTGCCCCAGGGGCATCCCGAACGTCGTCAGCGCGTACTCGCCATGACTGAGCAAATGTCCACAGAAGGCTTTGGGGACTGCTCTAACCATGGCGAGTGCGAGGCCGTCTGTCCTAAGGGCATCTCGCTAGATGCGATCGCAGCCATGCGGCGTGACTATCTCAGGACCATTTTGTAGGGTTCTTTCCATGGAAAGAACCTAGGCCGATTGCAGCTGATCCAACCGGGCCAGCACCTCCTGGCTGTGGATCACCGGACGCACCCCCAGAAAACGCTCTTGCATCGTACCGTCGGGGTCAATTAGATAGGTATGGCGCATGGACATGGGTCGCATCCAAGAACCATAGGCGCGGCTAACGGAGCCATCTGTGTCCGCCAGTAGGGGAAACGTCAGCCCTTCCGAATCGCAAAATTCGGCATGGCTGTCCACATCATCGGCGCTCACCCCAATCACCTGGGTATTACGAGCCATAAACTCCGGTAGATCCCGCTGAAAACGCTGCGCCTCTAAGGTGCATCCGGGTGTAAAGTCCTTGGGATAAAAATACAAAACAACCCACTGACCTAAATAGTCCGATAGGGAAACATTGCCATCTCCCCCATTGGTAGGCAGCGTAAAACCAGGTGCCGACTCTCCCAAGGGCACCTGCTCGCCACCAAGAGCCAGGGCTGGTGCCGACGGGCCAAGCAACAACACACCCATCAGCAAAACAGGTAATAGCAAACGACTCAAGCAGCGGCGGACAGACAGACAGGTCATAACAAAAGATAGCTAGGCAAGACTTTACTTAAGTTAACACTTCAGGTCAGCCGGGGTTTGGATGGGACTACTATGGCCGCGCCGCACTCGATCAAACACAGCCCAGCGGGGAAATTAGCTATTTTCGCTGGAAACGCGGCGCGGTTCAAATCAGGGACAAGGAGTTTATAACGCTCGAATTTTAATGGAGGGACATTCCATGGAACGTCCCACCATTAAAAAACAAGGCGTGAAGCATGAGCCCGACGAGCTACCAGACTGCTCTACCCCGCGTTAACGCCGCACTAGTATAGCCACCCGGAGTGTAAAGCGCAATACTTTTCTAAACAGTGTTTTTTCGACCACAAACCCCGTTTTTTTGCCCCATATTTTCGAAGGATCTAGCCTAGGCAAAGGCAACCTCACCCACCATATCCAACCGTTTATAGTTGCTCAATGTGAGGTATTTGCCAGCGAGGATATCGGCAATATCAGGAGAAATCCAGCCCAGCTGTCGCAGTACGTGAATAGCCGCCGCGTACTTGGCGCGTCTAGACCCATCCACCGACTTGAGGGCCAAACCTAGACCGCTCCCCACCTGACTAATACATTGAATTCCCTCTGCGCCTGACTTGCTGAGGAGTTCGCCCTGGGTAATACGCATTAGCTGAGTATCAAATCCCTGAGGTCCTGAAATCATGTCGGGATGGTGGGTCATCGCTCGTACCACCCGCTCCATTTCAAGTTTGTCACCCGACGCTAGTTTGGCGTATAGCGTGGCCATCTGATGCAGCGGCATAAAGTAGGTGGGGGCACCACAGTCATCGTGGGCACCAATAAACTCATCAGACGGCATCTCCAGCAAACTCGAAAACTGATTGAGAATTAGCTTTTGCAGAGGGTGATTGCGCTGTAAATAGGTGTTAATTTCCCAACCCTGCTGTTTGCAGACGGCCAGCATGCCCGCATGCTTACCTGAACAGTTGTGCTGCAGCGCGCTCTGTTTCCCGTGGGGCACAGGGCACTGCAAACAGGTGGGTTCCAAATCGGCCCGCCACAGGATCCCAAATACCTGCCGCGCTTGGGAGAGCATCCCCTCATGGGAGCTGCAGATAATCGCAAGATCCCGATCGGTCAGCTTAAACGCATCGAGGGCTCCGGTGGATGCCACCGCCATCGCCTGGAACGGTTTGAGAGCGGAGCGTATAAAGCTGGCATGCTCGGCATCACCGGCGGCTGACAGCAGCCGACCACGGCTATCAGCCACCGCCACATGCACCTGGTGAACAGACTCAACAATCCCTTCCCTTAGCAGCTGAACCGACAGTGGAACAGTCGAAATACGGCTTTGCCTAGACATAGATTTTGATTGCAACGCTTAGAAACATAATTAGGTAGACAATGCCGGTAGGTCGAAGCACACCCCTAAACGATCGCTACGTACCGCATCAATTGTTTAAAGCAGTGACCACCCCAGAATAGCGGTTACTAAGCAGCCCGCCATGATTCCGAAGGTTTTTCTCAAACGGTTTAAAACCGGTCTGACCTGATAGTCCACAATCAGGCGATCGCGGTTAAATATGTCGTCTGGCTTTGTCCAGATTTGGCCATCGTACCAACCGGATTCTTCATAGGGCAGGTCTCGTATCTGCAGGCGATTGCCCACATGGGACCAGCCCACATAGAGCTGTAGCAGCGTCAGCATCGGGATGACTAAGGCCCCCAGGGCGGCGCTGACCAAAAACTTGTTTAAAAATTGGGCGGGTGTAAAACTGACAGCAGCAATCGGACCGGACACCAGCCAGCTTAGTCCCCAAACCACTAGTACAGGTACGATGTAGCCTCGCAGATCGCGGGCACCCCAGCTATAAAACCAGGACTCCCGCATCTGCTCATATTCTCGAATCGGTAGCTGCTCAGCGGGAACAGGGCAGCGCGGTGTAGCG
>ERZ1740070.1733-NODE-1733-length-13309-cov-5.455108_pt1 | contig 13309 bp, 9 predicted proteins | sample MGYA00581734_ERZ1740070 | MGnify/ENA primary metagenome ERZ1740070 (study PRJEB43018, sample SAMN04849744) | marine metagenome | isolation source: floating plastic debris | place: Pacific Ocean | collected 2008-09-01 | study: EMG produced TPA metagenomics...
CGTAGTATTGAGCAAGATGAAATTCGTCCTTTTTGGAGTCTACTCAATGGAGATCAGGTAAATCGCATATATTTAGATGAGTTGGGTGATATTCGCTCTTTACCCCTATGGGTCGCATTAACAGTTTTGACTACGATTGATGAGGAACAAGCAACACAGGAAGCGAGGTTTTTGCTGACGAGAAGTCAACAGGAAGCTCCTCAATCAGAAAATCGCGTCATAATGGAGCTAATCACAACAATAATGGTTTACAAGTTTGAGGGTCGAAGCCAAAACACTTGTCCTTCGTCTGTTAACTCGACGATTAGGAGAATTACCTCAAGAGGTGCGATCGCGTATCGAATCTCTCTCCTTAGAACAGTTGGAAGATTTAGTAGAAGCTTTGCTTGATTTTCAAGGGATGTCAGATTTAGATGCTTGGTTGGAAACAGTTGTAGGTGAAAAGTAAGTCAATCAATTAGACATCTCCGGAAATAACCAATTACCCACCATATCTATCTCACACGGTGCGATCGCCGTAGGGCGGAGATAGATAATTTGTACGGTAGAATAGGTATTAGAGAAGGTTGAAGTTAAAAATTAGCTATAAAACAGTATCTTTTCAAACCAGTTTGACTTCTAAATAATTCCAGATTTTTAAAACTACAAAATCAATGTTGATATTCGTAACCTAACAAGCCCACAAACAGCCATGATAACTTGCTCGTATTTACTTGAATTTAATCTAAATCAATACGAGAGCCACTCTAAATACTTTGATTAATCGAATTAAATGTTCTACAAAAATTCGTTCAGAGGCGAGCTGTTTATTTCTCTCTTTCTCTGAAAAAGTTAATTCTTTATTTTTCGGCTTCTTCTTAGGAGATTTAATTGCTTCTTCTCCTTGATAAGCTTTATCTCCACTAAATTTTTGTTCTTCATCAAACTTTTCTTTTCGTTCATGAAATAAACTTATATCACTTTGTGGTCCAGGTTTATCTGTTACAATATCAACAATATCTTTACCCGACGGTAAAACAATTATTTGTCCTTTACGAGTATGATTTTTCTTCTTGCCTGAATAATACTTTTTTTGTTCTTGATACTCTGAAGGTCTTTCTATTGGCTGTTCATAGCTATCCACTATTAATTCAAATTCTGTTAAAATTTCTTTAACAACTTCTTCTTCACTGGAGTTTTTTTTACCTGTTCAAGTAAGCTTGGTGGTAACAATTCTCCTATTATTGGCAACCAATAGTTAAAGGTATCATTTGCAGTTGTTTCACTGACTCCGAACTGAATGCCTAATAATTGAAAAGTTGTTAAATGTCTTAAATAAGTTAGTGTCAAGATTATTTGTTCAGATAAAGATAACTTTGGTTTACGCCCACCTCCACCAAGAATAATCCTAACTTTTTTCGATTCAACTATTTTCTGCTTTTGATAGTGCAGCTTTACTGCTTGCTCTAAAAGCTCTTCTAGCTGCTCATTCTTTAAACCGATTAAACGCAGTGTTTCTTGAGGATGGTTTTGGATGTGTTCACAGATATTATTCATAAAGACTTGGCAAACAAAATACTCTTCTATATTCTTTTACCACGATTTAATTCTTTTTCGGAGATGTCTATTTTTGCTTTTTTGTAAGTCTTCTAAAGCTACGTATCGCAAGTTCTAGTAAATTACTTGCTAGGATTTGAAGCGATAAATTCAACTATCTTTATTTTTTTACAGTGAGTAATGTTTATCTTTATTAACTGATTTTTGATTTTGGTTATAATATTGTCTAACTCTTGCTGGTTCAATTTCTGTAAATATTTCTGAGACTTTTCCTGATTCTGCAAGTTTCAAGGCATCTTGAATTAAGTAATCGTTTTTTTCTTCATCTGAAAATGGAATATTATCTGGCAAGTCATAATTGTACATTCCCAGAATCAATATGTAATTTTTCTTGAGCCGAGCCAATGGAGCAGGCACACTTTTTAACGCATTAGCAATATTTTGAAAGTATTCTGGTTGTACAAATGGCTTGGCAAGGTTACCCAAATATAACCAAGTTTCTGTAGCTTTAAGTTTTTCAATATCAGAGTTAGCTGCTATTGAAGAGTTAAATATTAATTGCCAATCAGCTAATTCAAGTATTGGAAGAAAGCGAAATGATTCAAGAAGAATAGCACGCATATATTCACTTGATTCTTCCATTGCAACTTCACTAATTTGATAGTGTTCCCATAATTGGTTAATTGCGTCTGTATATCCTTGAGAAGCTAAACCAACAATAATATCTAATAAATTACGAATAATAAATAAATTCGGGTCACAAATTATGTTCACAATTTCCTGCCAAACTTGCTCGAATCCTAAAATTAGTAATTTATTTACAGATAATCTAATTCGAGTTTGTAGCTTTCTCTGCCTTATATTTAATTTTCGCTTTTCTTTTTCATTGATAGAATCAGCTTTACCTTTAATAGAGACTGAAATTTGTGTTAATTCTTCTAAACTATTTTGAAAAAGATTAACTATTTTAGACTTTATGTGATTTTTCCTATCAATCCAATGACCATTCAGTTCTTGAAACTGAGTACTCCATTTTGAAATAATTATAAAGTTATCTTCGTTAGGAAAAGATGCCAATTTTAACTGCTTTTCAGGTTCTAAGTTTTGTACAACTAATTTTTGATGAATTTTGCGGCTCAAACGCATTTCTGTTACATAAATTCCCACAGAATATAAACAATGCTGATAAACTCTGATTAACTTCCACCATGATTGTTCATCATAACTGCTATTAGCTAATTCAAACTGAGTGCGGTAATCGTAATCCATTATCCATAAAGGATAAAGTGTTTTATTAAATTCTTTATTTAATTCATCTAAATAAGTATCTAGTTCCGTGCTGGGCAAAAAATCTGGTACTTTATCATAATGTTCCGTTTTGGATTTATTAAGTTTAAGTCCCAGTTCTTCTAGCTTGATTTTTAATTGTGTTTCAAATTCTTGGATATAACTAACGTGTCGAGAAACTGCAATAATATCATCAACATAACGGTGATAATGGATTTTATTTTTCCGTTCCTTGTCATCAAAGTAATCGTCAACTGCTTTCAAATATAAATTGGCATAAAAACCTGATGTCAGAGTTGCTTGTTTAAGCCCTTCACCATCTTGATGTCCATTTTTCAAGTTTTGTTTGAGAAGTTTAGTAAGTAACCACTTAATCCGTTTACTATTAATTTCTAATTCTCTTTCAGTAATATCGATTAACTGTTGCTGAATAACTGTAACATAATATGATTGTATGTCTGTTCTTAAAGCAGCACCATCTTGAAAACGATTAGCACTTTCTCTTGATGACTCTAAAAACTGTTTATACTTAGGAAAATAATCCTCATATAAATCTTCTGTTTGCTCTATTTTAAGTTTATATGAATTAAATTCAAAATTATTTTTCTGCCCAATAGTTTGCAAAATAGCAATAGCTAATATCTCTTCTTCTAAACGGATTAACTGCTTTGGACGACCTTTTGCTCTACCTTTAACAAATTTGTAATCAATATTTTGATTAGAAGGAAGAAAATTATCTGAGTATAATTTTTCAACTAAGTTATCTACAAGAATCTGTAAGTTTTCATCTAGATTGCTTTCAAATAAGCGTATTTCTACTTCATCATAGAAAGATTCATTAAATATATTATTTCTTGCTTTGACCCATGCTAACTCTATATTTTCTAAACTTATCAATTTATTCCATTCATTGTCTTCTTCAAGTTCGCGGTTTTTGATTGTTTGACAAATACAATTAAATTGAGCGGTATGATTTAAGATATGTTGATCTTGCCAATAACTATTTATGGGATTTTCAAAATAAACTGTTTGATTCCCTTCAATAACAGAATAAATTTTGTGGGTTTTACCAATAAAATTATCAACAGATTTATTTATATTCTTAATTCCTTCGTTAATATCACTAACTTGAATTATGTTTTGAAGAGATTGTTCTAAATTTTTTGTTCCTATTGTCATCAAATGTAATTTTTCAATAGGTACTTCCTCCAATAACCTTTTTAAGGAAAGTGCTTCATCTTGCCAAAACTCCTTTTCTATTTCTAAATCATTTTCTGGTTCTAATCCTAAAGCTTTAAGTTTTTTATCTCTTTCTCTTTTCTGAACGTCATGTTTACCAATAGATGAAGCAATATCAAGCTGAGTTACAAAAAGATTAGGTAGAACTTTAGCAGAAGCACCTTTATCATTTAGCTTGTTTTTTAAATGGCTAATTGTAGTCAAAATTGCTTGTGAAAGAGGCTCGTTAATACCTTTGAAATCTAAGTTTATATTAAATGGTTGAATCTTCTTTTGAAGTTCCTGCATAAACTTTGTATAAATGGCATAGCTATAAATATTTGGTTCTATACCTACACAGATAATTTCTATTGTTTTTGATTGAATCTCCTCTTTTGGTAAAGTTAAAATCTTTTCAATAAAAGCTGCCGTAGCAGCACCCATAGCACAACCAACATCTACTAAGTAAATACGTGGTTGATATTTAATGCTATGAAGTAGCCTAGTTGAATGAATAACATTATCTAAAATATGTATTGCTTCAAAGTAGTTCCGAGCAAACAGAGCATAATACTGAAAAGCTGTACTTTTTAAATCTGTTTTATCTAATGAGTGTAAAATATCCTTTGAGTAATCAAGCTCTTTGTATCCCTTTGCTTCTGGAATTTCTGACAACCATTGATCTACAGCAGAGTAAGCAGATGCAATAATGGGATGAAAAGAGCGATAAATCTTGGCTGCTTCAGCCATAACTAAATTGAGTTGTTTTGATTTCTGCGGTGAGAATCCTGACATTGCTTGCAACAAGAGTTGCTTGACTGTTTCATTAATAGTCTTTCCATCGTTTTCAGCTCTCACCTTTAAAGCTTCTAAGGTTTCTTCCTCTAAACGGATAGTAACTACTTTTTCTGCTTCCCATAAAATAGTTAGCTCACCGTTGAGAACTTGAACTATATCTTTGATGGTTTCTAGTTTGGATGTGCCCGGATTATCTATAGCTTTGCCAAGTGAGGTGTGATAGCGCGATGCAGGAGGGGCTTCTTTTTCTCCTGCACGAAGTTGAGCAAATTCTTTTGCCAGCCTGTAAAGCGTCCAATCCAACGCTCTTAAACGTTGCTCAATATCTTTTTTACTAACCATAAGTTACTTTATAGTTTCAGTATACATCTGTAGATGTATAGTCGCTTGTAGATTTATAAATAGCAATAAGTATTTTTGCTTATTGCTATTTTATGTTATTCAGATTAGCATTTGTACAGAATAAAAAAACACTCCAAACATATTGGAGTGCCCTTAATTTCAATTAAACTTTTTCGTAGCTTTTAGGACAAGCTACTAACTTCATTTATACAATTTTCAAATATCAAGAAACGAAAAATGAAGACTACATCTAATTATGATAGCTCATGGACTGTAAATCTAGTAGAAACAGTTGTCCCTCTTCCTAATTCTCTGCTTGAGAAAACCAAATTTCTGGAAGTTACCCTTGCTTTAGTGAATACAGAAGACCAGTACAATCAAGTAAAACGAGATGATGAGAGACGTGGTTATTTAATGCAAGATGTTATGCGATTAATTGAACAGCTTAAAATACCTTGTAGTAAGCAGCGTGTTTTAAAAGCAATGACAACTTCACAGCTTGAAGTTTATGCTGAGGATTTATATCAGCAGCTGAAAAATAGTTCATCGAAGCATCTGTCAGTAGCATAATCACCTTAATTGCGACTTACTTTGACCTCTGGTGTGAAACCCAGAGGTTAATGTACAAAGAGCTAAGCAGCTAATTTTTATTATTACCGCAACAGCATCCTTGCGCGAGACTAATAAAGCATAAAATACTGTCACTAACTATAAAATATGTATAGGTATGTTAAATCAACTCGAAAAGTAAGAATTACTAATATCAAAGGTCAAAGATTAAATTCTCCTTGCCTCCCCAATCGCCAAACTTACTCAACAACCTCATTCACTGGAAATCTATCAATTAACTGAATAGCACGCTGAGCATTCCTCTTAATATCCTGCGGTAAATGAGGAACGTGGGGAATTTGCGATAATAAATCTAAGGTACGACGTAATATTCTTACCACATCTCCCTCATCTAAAGTAGTATTTTCACATAGCTCTACCCACTCCATCCCTAAAGCCCATTGCTCGACTAAAGTAATTAATTCAAACTCCAACCATACCGGTAAAGCTACCTCATACCTGCGCTGTAATTGAAACACTTTGCGACGAATCGGACGCAATGAAGCTAAAGCATCTGCTACTTCGGTGCTAAGTTCAAAAAAGACTCTGCTGTCGGGACGGGAGGTTTCTATTACCAAACCTGCAATAGCTGTCGCAAAATGATGGGGAGCTAATTCAGTTAAATTACCGCTATTAAGCACTAAACCCAACCATAACTCGTTTTCTCCACGAATCGCGGCCGCCATTTGTCCTAATTCAGTCGGGACTAAATTATCTAAAGCTTCAAAATATTGCAGAATTTCAATTAAGGTAATGAACTCATCCCAGTGACGTTGCGACTGTTGTTCAACTTGAGACCTTAATTCTTGAATTTCCGCTTCTAACTGAACCGCACGGGCTTGACGCTTGTATATACTAGCAGCATTCCCCAAACCATGCAGTGGACTGATTTCCATTTTTTCCTGCAAACCAGTAACCACACCTAACTGCTCTACTACTTCCGGGGCCATAGACAAACCATCTGTAGAATCAGGAATTTGTGCAGTTATACCAGCTGTAACCTCATCCCCGTCAAAGGATTCCCCAGGTTTCAATGACAGTTGAGATGGTGGTACTAAATCCGGGGGTACGTCAATACGAGGTAATTGAGCATACAAATCTATCACATCGTGAACTGAAGTCACGTACCAGCGGTTATTTCGTCCCAAACAAACTAAAAAAGGTGTCTCCGAACCTGGAGTTTTACCAACTAAAACCGCTGTAACTGGTGCAGAAAGCTCAGCATTATCACCTTTCAAACTTAACAACGTTCCCGAAACAGCGAAACTGAGCATCATAATTAACTCTTCTTTTCGCGTTTCTGTTGCTTGTTCTTGCAAAGTTGTTAACAGCTTACGCTCTACTTTTATACGCTGACGCAATTTATCGTAGCTCGCAACCTCTTCATCGCTAACATTAGCAATCTTCGATTGAACGGTTGTTAACTGCTGCTTAACTTCAGAAATTTTGTTGTATTGGGGTTGCAAATGCAGGTTAGCTAAATACTGACCAAAACTTCTTTCTACTAATTCTTTTACTTCCTCTAATGTATGGGTTTGCAGTAAATTCAACACCATACCGTAACTAGGTGAAAACTGACTAACTAAAGGGTCTGGATGAGATGTTGCTAAATAACCAGCTTCCTTTGCACCTTCAAAAGGTGTTTGCAGCGTTACTACATGACCTACGTCATCCATACCTCGACGACCGGCTCTTCCTGCCATCTGTAAAAACTCGGAAGGATTTAACAACCGATGTCCGCTATCGGTACGTTTTGAAAGTGTAGAAATTACTGTAGTTCTAGCAGGCATATTTATACCAGCGGCTAGAGTTTCAGTGGCAAATACAACCTTAATCAAACCTTGCTGAAATAATTCTTCTACCAAACCTTTCCAAGCAGGTAAAATTCCGGCATGGTGAGCAGCAATTCCTCGATAAAGCGGTCCCACATGTCCTGCTCTACCTGCATCGGGATTGCGAGTCAGAAAATCATCAATCTGGGGTCGTAACCTTTGAGCTTCATCACCATCTACCAACCATAAATCCCCAACCTCAGCAACCGCTCTATCGCAACCCCGACGGCTAAAGATAAAGTAAATTGCTGGAAGCATATCTCTTGCGCGTAAATGCTCCAGCACATAGCTAATACCGGGAGATTCTTGTCTAGCAATCTGCTTGCTTCTGTCTCCTCTCTTTCTTTTCCTTTTGATTAACCGATGATTTAATTCGGAATTATCTTCATTAAGCAGAGGAAACAAACCCTTACTATTACCAAAATGAAAATGTAGAGGAACCGGACGAAAATCCGAATAAATTAAATCCGTAGGACCGTGAACTTGATTTAACCAATCAGTAAGCTGGTCGCTATTGTCAACAGTTGCACTAAGAGCTACAAGCTGAATTGATTCCGGACAATAAATAATCGATTCTTCCCAAACCGTCCCTCGTTGACGGTCATTCATATAGTGGCACTCATCTAGCACCACCGCTTCCACATCAATTAGAGAAGTACCAACTTGTCCGATAGGTGTACCGTAGAGCATATTACGGAAAATTTCCGTAGTCATCACCAAAATTGAAGCATCTCGGTTAATAGAGACATCCCCAGTTAACAGTCCCACCGATTCAAAACCAAACTCCGAGCGGAAATCGCGTAATTTTTGATTAGAAAGTGCCTTAAGCGGAGTAGTATAAAATACTCGTTTGCCTCGTGCCATAGCACGATAGATAGCGTATTCTCCAATTAAAGTTTTACCGGAACCTGTAGGAGCGCAAACAACAACCGAACGTCCCGCATTTAGAGAAGCGATTGCATCGTGCTGGAATTGATCCAGTTCAAAAGAAAAAATAGAACTCGGGTCAACATCTGGAGTTAGGGCTGGATTATTCACTCAAATAAAATTGCATCCAAACTGATTTTCAATTAAATTCTTTCTATTCTTCACAAGCAAAGTTTGCACCCTTAGTGCTTGATTTTGCCAGATAAATAAATCAAATTGTTTTACGGTAACCATTAAAAGTATTATACTTAACCGCACTCAATTTGATTCAATTTCTCGATATTTCGTTAAAAAAAACAATTGGGAATCGGGAATTGGTAATCGGTAATAGGTAATTGGGGTTGATAATTGTTAATTGGTAATCAGAAGACAAAGAGACAAGGTGAAAAGGAGAAAATAATTTTCTATTACCCATTACCCATTACCCATTACCCATTACCCATTACCCGTTCTTTACTTCCCTAATTCCTGAGAACGTTTAGTAGCGGCTTTTACTGCTTCGATTAATGCAGAACGAAATCCAGCTTGTTCTAGCTTAGTAATTCCGGCAATTGTGGTACCACCGGGGCTGGTAACTTTATCTTTTAATACTGCTGGATGCATTTTACTTTCTTGTAACAGTTGCGCCGTTCCCAATACAGTTTGTAAAGCTAAAGTACTGGCAACTGCTCTTGGTAAACCTGCTGCAACTCCACCGTCAGCAAGGGCTTCTATCATTAATGCTACATAAGCCGGGCCGCTTCCTGAAAGTCCTGTTACAGCATCCATTAAATGTTCGGGTACTTCTGCAACTTCCCCGACTGCCGAAAATAATTTCTTTCCTACTTCTGTATGCTGGGGTTTAGTATAAGCACCACAACAAATTGCAGTCATTCCTGCACCGACTGTAGCTGGGGTGTTTGGCATTGCTCGAATTACAGGCAAACCTGGGAAAGCTGCTTCCAATTGTTTTAGCGGTACTCCTGCCAAAATGGAAACTATTAATGGTTTGTGTCCAATCTGGATTACCCCTGCTAGTTCTTGAGCAATTGCACTGAATATCTGAGGCTTTATAGCTAAAAATACTACCTCCATACTTTTGCTAAATGCCATGCTGCTGTCAGCAGTCGCCAAAACTTTGTATTCCTGCTCTAAATAAGCCCGACGTTCTGCAAGCGGTTCGCTGACAATAACTTCAGATGGTCGATATGTTTCACAACTGATTAGGCGGGATAATAATGCTTCACCCATTACCCCGCCACCAATTAAGCCAAATTTTTTGTGATTGGTCATTGCCCGCTCTATCATTGGTCATTTGTCATTGGTCATCAGGCGAAAACGGACTAATGACTAATGACTAATGACTAGTTTATCCTCATTGTGCCATGCGATTCGGTTCGTTTCCCCACGCTTGGTTAGATGGATTTGTATTAGGACGGGGACGTGCTGGTGGCTGAGGAACTTCATGAAGTACTCCTCCGGTGGTGCTAACTTGTACGCAGCTAGGCGTAAACAGAAAGATACTTTCTCCTATACGCTCTTGATGTCCATCAAGGGCGTAAGTACCTCCTGCAACAAAATCTACAGCACGCTGAGCTTGGTCTGGGTCCATGATGGTTAAATTCAATACCACAGACTTACGTTCGCGCAATGCTTGAATAGCTTGGGGCATTTCTTCAAAGGTACGTGGTTCAAGAACCAAAACCTCGGAAATACCATTTAATACTCCTGGCATACCGATAACATTACTCATTGCCTTTGCAGAGGAAGTGTTCGCAACATCGGTTCCCATTGTAGGCATGGGTTCGCGCCAACGTCGATTAACTGCAACACTTTCTGGTTGAGGAGCAGGTGCGGGTGCAGATACAGGTTGATTCTGCTCGTGATACAGATTCTCATAACCTTCTGTATCCGCTTCCTCTTCATAGTATTCGTATTCTACTGGCTCATTCAAACCAACAAAGTCTCTCAATCGTGAAAATATATTACTCATTGTTACGCTCCTGGTGCCAATCATCTTTCATTGAGAAGGTAAAAATTGTTTTTGTCAACTTTTACCACTACAAATACGGAGTAACTGTTACATTTCATCAGTACTTGTAGCTTATATTACGGGTTTTAAAACTTTCCAAACGTCACTGCAACGTTTGTATCTAAACCACGGACAATAATGAGTCAAGATTATATCCTAGTAGACCTAGAATGAAAAGTTGTTTTTACCCTGACTTTATTTTCTTTAGCTTTTTTAAATACTACATCTTTTGTCGCATTTATAACTAAGGTATTAGATATTTTTTCTGTATAAAATTTAAATGTTTTGTATCAAACTTACGTATGAAAAGTTGCCCGTAAAGGGGAATTCGCCAGTTTTAAGTATAACGCTGGCGAATCTAGAGGGGTCTATCAAAAGACTGATAAATTTTACAGAACGGCAGATTTTTATTTTTTCAGCTTAAAACCGAGTAGTATAGTCGTTTTTAAGCTTTTACTGCCTAAAATTGATAGCTTACAGTTGGCGTTCTCCAAACAAAATTGTTCCCAAACGTATCATAGTTGCACCAGATTGGATTGCTAACTGATAATCTTGCGACATTCCCATTGAAAGCTGCTTCATTTTGATATTTGATAAGTTGCGTTCATCAATTTCAGCTGTAAGTTCTCGTGTCCGATTAAACACGTAAATCACTTCCGAACTATCTAGCCCTAATGGGGGAATTGTCATCAAACCTTCAATTTGTAAATTTTTGCATAGGTTAAGTTCGGTTAAATCATCCAGAATTTGCTGTATCGTCCAACCGGATTTGTTGGGGTCGGGGAGAATCTTAACTTGTAGACAAATTTTGGGAACCACTCCCAACTCTTGTGCTAAAAGGTTTAAGCGCTGAGCTAATTTAAGGCTATCCACGGAATGAAGCCACTGAAAATATGAAAGAGCCTTTTTAGCTTTATTGCTTTGTAGATGTCCAATAAAATGCCAGGTAATACCCGGTAAGTCTTGTAACTGCTCAATTTTGCTCTGTGCTTCCTGAATTCGGCTTTCGCCGAAATCTCGGATACCAGCAGCATATGCTTCGCGTATAGCTGCTGGGCCAACTTTCTTACTAACAGCAATTAATTTAACCGATTCAGGAAGCGAGTCTTGGATTGAACGTATACGTTCGATTAGCGAACTACTCATTGGAATGTACGTTGAAAAATACTAGTCAGTTGATCGTACTCAATAGACTGTCCGCTTCGACGCAAGTTACGCAAACGATTTTCCAGCATCATTCTTGCTTCAGTACGTCCTACTGGCTGGAACTTTATTCCTTTATCATCGTTTATTACTAGGAAGAACAGGCGTTGAGCATATAACGTAGTGAAAAGCTCTTGACTTTGGTCTACCATACATATTCTGTAAAGTAGTCCCCAAGTAGGATGATTCAAGTAAGTTTCGGAGTTTTCTGAATTCATTTAGTAGTCAAGGTACGAGTACATATATCTTTTCGCTGTAAAAAACAAAAAGTCGGACTTTCTTTAATAAGATATTGACGGAATATTTCTAAGCAATGTAAATGCAGAAGGGTAATAATGGTAGTTTTTTTCACATCATAAGCATTTATCTACGTATGGAAAAAGTTAATGTTAAATCAATATTAAATAGCCGTTACATTTCTTCCATAAAAAAGTATCGCTTCAATAAAACCTGCTAAATTTAGAACAAGTTTTGCTGAAAACCAATAAGCAGCCTATTCAGATAAACAACACTTTTTTACCCAAAAAACCATTTTACCGCAGCATTGAAACATAACATAGAAGCAATTTTACTGTTTCTCAGCTTGATCATTAGTCATTAATCATCAAGAGTAATAATTATTGGCTGTAATCACAGGAAATCACGATTTTAAAAATACCGAGAAGAGTTAATATTATTTATTAATGTCAATTTTATATTCATGATTTTTCTTGTTTAATAAGCAATAGAGGCTTTTCAGCAATAGTAGGACTTACGCAAAAGTGACGAAATTGCGTCATTACGAGCGACAGCGAAGTAATCTCCTGACACGATGGGATTGCTTCCCTACACTGCGTTTCGGTCGCAATGACAATTTTGGTTTGCGTAAGTCCTGAATAGTTTCATCATCAAATACAGTAAAAAAGCTTATTTTTGACCTATGGATTTTCATACAGCTTTACACCGAGATTTAAAATCACATATTGCTGTTTGAGATTACATAGGATAAAAAATTGGCATGAATTGAAACGAGAGAGATAATAATTATTTGTATCGCTACTTATCGCTCAAACTCTTTGCAGTGCATCTATTTGTGCTTGTGCTTTGTGCAGAGATTCGTCCCATTCTTTCTTTGGATTGCTATCTGCTACAATTCCCGCTCCCACTTGTCCCCAAACGAAATTAACAGTTGGGTTCACTAGATTATCTGATGGTAGAGAATTGACCTCTCGTTCAGAGCTAAACAAATCATATGGTGTAACGTCCGATTGAACAAGAGGATCTAAAGATTTATTTACTTTAGCAGAAACCAATAAAGTACGAATCAAAATATTCAAATCCAAATTACCCCTCCAGTCTAAATAACCGCAGGAACCATAAAATAAACTGCGTCTCACAGGTTCCAACTCTTCTATGATTTCCATACAGCGGACTTTAGGACAACCCGTTATGGTACCACCGGGAAACATAGAACTAATTAAATCAACCGTAGTGCTTTCGTTATCTCTTACAGTTCCCTTAACATTACTGACCAAATGCATTACATGACTGTAACGTTCAATCGTCA
>ERZ1740070.1734-NODE-1734-length-13302-cov-4.395561_pt1 | contig 13302 bp, 12 predicted proteins | sample MGYA00581734_ERZ1740070 | MGnify/ENA primary metagenome ERZ1740070 (study PRJEB43018, sample SAMN04849744) | marine metagenome | isolation source: floating plastic debris | place: Pacific Ocean | collected 2008-09-01 | study: EMG produced TPA metagenomics...
AGAGCACCTGTCCCCAGAGGCGTCTGGCGTGCAAACTACGGGCGTAGCGTCTCTAAAGCAGGCCGTGAGACGAGTCCCAGAGCGCTCAGAAGCCTGCTTAAACAAAAAACGCAGGCCAACACCCTACTGATACAAGCCAGTCTCTCTGAGGTCGGCTCCCGCTCGCTGAGTAACTACGACTGGGAAAGCGATCCGCATATTCACTACTGGTCTCAAATTGAAGCCCAGCGTAATCGCTCGATGTGGTCACTTAGGACCGCACTCAAGGTGAGACTGATGCATGAAGGCCATCAGGTAGAGACCGTGACGCTCAACAAGAATCAGCAGGCGCACAACCTACTCAAAGAAGCTAGAGACGATCTAAAGATGGAGAACGCCCTTCAGGTAGAAGCAGCGGTTAATCTCTCCCCAGCTGAGGCAAAGCTACTCAGTCAGACTGAGAGCCTAGAGCCAGAGCAGCGATTAGCCTTACAAAAGTATGAGATTGCTAAGTTCTATAACCTACCGCTAGAAGACGTCGATGCTGATGTGGTGCTACAGGATGATGGCGGTAGACGCAGAGGGAGATTGCTCAACTTGGAGTGGTCTCAATATCCAGAGACGGCGATTGATGTCGATGTCAGAGCACTCGAAAGACAAGGGCAGTGGCAGCACGGCCATACCCCTTGGGACTTATCGAACGCCGCGCTCAAACAGAAGCTCAGGCAGCTGCTGGGCATCGACGCTTATCTAGAACTGGGTAAGACCTGGGATAGTGAGTCGTTAGATACGTTCAAGCAAACCACGCTCATTTTTGCTCCTCTGATTTTTGCGGTGTTGTACTTCACGGTGAAGCCGGAGATGAGTGCGGCGCAGATTCTCAATCAGTTGCTGGAGCAGATGGGATTGACCTGTGTGAACTATCAGCCCAGAAGAGAAGGTAAGCGCACTCGCATCTATGAGTTAGATCCGGTGGTCTATGAGCAGCAGATGGAGATCCTGGAACGGCGAAAAGCGATGCGGGATCGGGCAACAGCAGATGACACAGCCCCCCTATTTAACTATTCAATCCAAGGGGACTGTGCCACCGAAACCAAAGTAATACAGCCCTTAGAAATTGGTGCTTTAGAGCAATGGCAGTGGGGTACGTCGCTCAGTCCTTGGGTGATTCAAGATGAGGTGGGTCAGATGGTCACTATCCGAGGCAATAGCGGCGTTACTTTCATCGTCAGTAAGCAGGAGTTAGTCCCGTGGGATGGCACTCAGTAGCACTAGAGCGGTTAAAACATCTATACGCAAGTTAGCTTGCGGTGATAGAAGAATCTTAGGGTTGTCGTGAAAGCGTAACTGTCAGGCCTCATCTATATCTGAGGCTACTTTAAGGCCTATCAACAGCAGAATTATTAGACCTTATATAAGTACTTAAAGAAGTATTTCAATCAGTAAACACACACATTTTTACTGCAAAAATTACATATTTATGTGATTAAATATATGCTTAAAATAGCAAGGATGTATGTATGCCCGTTGAATGCTTTGTCAATCAAAAGGGGGGGTGCAGCAAATCTACCAGCACTACGCACTATGGTCGGTGGTTGCATAGGAAAGGTCACTCTGTAGCAGTTATAGACTGTGACGCCCAAAAATCCAGTGCCATATGGATAAAAGCCATGCATTCGGATTCCTTCAATATTCCAGTGTTCACGTTGACAACACCTGATGATGTTCTGGAGCAAGTTCCCGATATTGCAGAACAACACGACTACGTTGTAATTGATGGTCCTGGAGGTATTAGCGAACTCACAAGAGCCATCCTTCTAGTATCAGATGTAGCTTTAGTTCCCTGTCAGCCTAGTGGTCTTGATATTCGTAGTGGATCCGATGCAGTCAGGCTTATTAAACAGGCTCAAAAAGTACGACAGGGAGAACCTGTAGCCGCTCTATTCCTTGCCAGAGCCGTTAAGGGAACCACTCTGAAGGACGAGGCTATGGCTGTACTAAACGAGCTTGGTTATCCCGTATTGAGCACAGTTATTCACCAAAGGCAGGCGATCGCAGATTCCTTCGGTCAACAGGCGACTGTCTTTGATATGAGCGGGAGAGCTGCTTCTGATTGTGCCCGAGAATATGTCAACCTATTTTAGGAAATTCAAGAACTATGGCCCGCTAACATCTATATTCAGATGTCAGAGCTTTTCTAAAGGGTGCTCAAACACCTGAGACAGACAAACAACCACCAACCACTCCAAAAAAGAAGAAAGCCACCCCAGCAAAAAGTAAAAAGCCTCCTATTGAAAAGGTAAACAACGATGGATTGCTCGCAGACATATTAGGCCCTGATCAGCAAAGTGAGGCCGTTGTTAGATATACAGCCGACTTACCAGAAAGCTTACATCAGCGATTAAGCTACGCCGCAGTAAAGAATAAGACCACAAAAATTAAGCTGCTCAGACAAATTCTAGACAAAGTTTTGCCAGAGTTACCCGCATAAAACCGTATTTAATTAAGTATTTTTTTACTGCAATTATTAGTGTAATAAATACGTTTTTAAGTGCTTGAATACACTCGCTTTTACGTGCATATAAGATGAAGAATAAGAGCTTACCCCCGCAAGATGTAGTAAGGTATGCCGAACTGATTGGCGACATAAAACAGCGGATACGTTCTGCTCAGAATAAAGCGATTAGGGCTGTAAACCGTGAATTGATTGCTCTTTACTGGGATATTGGCGAAATAATTGTGTCTCGCCAAGAAGGGGAAACGTGGGGAAAGGCGGTGGTTCAAAGTATCGCTCAAGACTTAAGGAAAGAGTTTCCTAAGATCACCGGATTTTCTGCTTCAAACCTATGGCGAATGAAGCTTTTCTATGAGTCGTATCAGCGATCTGAAAAACTCGCACCACTGGTGCGAGAAATAGGATGGAGTCACAATCTGGCTATTTTAGAAAAATGCAAAGGGGATCTAGAGCGCGAATTTTACATCCGGATGACTCGACGATATGGGTGGACAAAAAACGTGCTCATACATCAAATCGAAAATCAGTCCTACGAGAAAACGTTACTTAATCAGACGAACTTTCTTCAGACACTACCTGAAGGGCTTCAAGAGCAAGCTGTCCTAGCAATCAAAGATGAATATTTTTTCGATTTTCTGGACTTAGGAGATGAATATACAGAACGCGAATTAGAGCAGGCTTTGATTGGTAAGGTTGACACCTTTCTCCGTCAGATGGGAGGCATGTTCGCATTCTTAGGTAGTCAATACCGAGTGGAACTCAATGGAAAGGAATTTTTTATTGACTTATTGCTGTATCACAGACGGTTAAAGTGCTTAGTCGCAATCGATTTAAAGATTGGTGAATTTCAACCTGAGTACGTTGGGAAAATGCAGTTTTACCTAGCAATCCTTAACGACAAGGTTCGTTTAGAAGACGAACGACCATCCATCGGAATTATCCTCTGCAAATCAAAGGATAAAATCTTCGTTGAATATGCCCTTAAGGAATCAGATCGACCTATCGGCGTAGCGACCTATCGAACGGTGTCATCGCTACCTTCTGAGCTTGAGGGAGAGCTACCAGATCCAGAGCAGATCGTTCAGCTACTCGAATCTATCGATTAAAGACCGACCTCAGTACTTGGCAAGACGGCTATATAGCCAAGCTACACAACTTCAGAGATGACAACAGTAAATAAGTAAATTTTGCAGTAAAAACATACGCTAAAAATATTATTTTTACTGCAAAAATTGCGTACTATTTACTGTAAAAATAGAAAAACAGACTAGTGAGCTTGCTACGATCGCAGCTCCAAAACCTTTTAGACACTTTATGAGCACATGCTGAGAGTTGCCTGGGTGCTCTCATTCAAACCTTTTTGCCTTTTCTCAGATAGCCCTTAAGTCTCCCTCAGAAGCTCTCCCGCCATCGCTGGCATTCTTGAATCAATGAAGCAAACACATTGATTCCGCAAGGAGAACTACTCATGAAAAACACTCTATTTTCTGTTTTCGCGATCGCTGCTGCTACTCTTTCTTTCGCTCCTGTCGCTAACGCCGCTGAACTCATTCCCACTTCTCTCCAGCAACGTCGCTTAGAATTTCTCGATACTCAAACCAAAGCCGTTGAGGATATCCAATCTACTCGTCTTGAGTTCCTAGCCAATCAAACGAAGGCCGTTGAAAACGTTCAAGCCACTCGTCTCGAATTTCTCGATAGTCAGACGAAAGCAATCGATGACATTCAAAAGTTTCGTCTAGAGCAGCTCAATAGCCAAACTAAGGCGGTTGAGGATATCCAATCTACTCGTCTTGAGTTCCTGGAGAACCAAACTAAGGCAGTTGAGAATGTCCATGAAACTCGTCTAGCTGAAAGAGCAAGACGCAATAAGGCTAACAACTTCAAGTAAGTTTTTGGCTCTAGCTATTGGTGATGCCCTCTACTGATGGCTGGAGCATTCCGGTGAAGCACTCCGTTGAGTTCATGCGTTGGGTGTTTCATCGGGTCAGGTTTGGATGCCTGCTTTCATTTTTTCGTGAGGGTCACATGCTTCATTCGCTGAGGCATCCTTTTCTTTTCTATGCTCACTCATGCCTAGATTTGCTGATGGCCTACGTTACGGCTCAGCAGGTCTGGGCTTTGTGCTGGCTATGACACGTTGCTATAGCCTCTTTGCTCTCGGCGTTTGGCGATGGCGTTCACGAGCGACAGTCCTTCTTCGTAGCTATGGCAGGCATGTTCTTTGCTCTGGCCTTTTGGCGCACTCACTCGACCCCAGCGGCGCTGCACTACCCAATCACCAAATAGGTTTTGGCATAGATTACAGGAGTAGTATCGCGTTCCTTTTTGCCAGTCTTGGCGCTGCCAGTGCTCTAGTTGGTAGTTCATCGCTGAGGTCACGATTCGCTTGGGGTCTGGCTAGATAGTAGCGCTTCTTATGGAAGAGTGCGATCGCGTTTTGCTAATGCAAGGTAGGGTGGACTAGTACACAGATAGTACATATGGACTATTTGATTATGCCTACGGTGACAATCGCCACTCACGATGATGATGAGAATCCTGATTTGACCGCGCAAGCGTTAGCGTTAGCGGTGGAGATGAGTCGGCGAAAGATTGCTCACATCTCGGTTAGGACGGACACGGGGGATGCCTTCACGATGACGTTGAAGCCTGCGAGAGCTAGCGCGAGTATTTTGAATAGCTTGGATTGGCCGTTGTAATGGCATTTAGCCCCTGAGCAGGATGGAACAACGAGGCTAAGCGCTATCTGGCAATACATTGAGGTTCCATTCTGCTCAGGGGCAAGTTCTGTAAATATCTTGAGGAAGTGAGGAGTAGAAGGCGATGCGACCTCTAGAATGAAGGCGGTTAATCGCGAGTATCTGCGTTATGACAGTTGAAGTTTATAAGCCTGTACTGCGTTCTAAGACGGGGCAATCGGCTGGGCGCTCTTTTACTAGGGCTAGGACTGTGGTGAATAGAGTAGAGACGCCGCTGCGGGACATTAGGCATGTCTACAGGCCCATGCAACCGCGATTGGATTTGGTGTTAGGGATTGAAGCAATGACACATCCTGATAGGCCCAGTTTTGCTGAGTTAGAAGCGATGATATCGGCTGATTTGTCGTAACTAATTAAACAAATTACGACATTGCTATTGTGCTTTGTCAGGTAGCGATGGAGATGACTTGCGATCACATTTTTCAAGCCAAAATAATTTCTTATTTATCTTGGGTAGAGATGTCACTTTCAAAAATAAAAGCACTAAATTAACACCCCTTTTTGAGACAGATCAAACGCCTAGACTCAAGCATTGGCAATCGCTCACGCAGATCAAGCGCTGCCAATGCGGACAGCTCGAAAAATAACCAGTTCCTGAGTACATCACAGTTTTCTAAATAAGAAAGGTTTGCTGTTGAGGCTACTACTGCTACCCATAAATCCCGGCAGTCATCAATATCAAATAATTTTTCTTTGATATTGATGATAAGTTGGCTTGCATAGCCTCATAAACGGCTGTCGTTCAATATTTGCTCATAAGAGATGGAGTATCAAAATAATGGGAGGAATGAATAATGATCGCGTAGTTAAAGCACAAACTCTACTGACTGAGCAGATCAAAAAGGTAAACGAGCAATTAAAAGAATCTGGCATTGAATCAGCAGAGGTCGTTATAGAGTCACAAGGAATACTAGGTACACCGACGCCAGTAATTAAATCATTTAGGATTGGGAAAGGACCTATACAAGAGGTAGCTGAAGCAGACCCAGGCAATATTTCCCAAGTTGCTGCATCCCAATTAGAAATTATCAACAGTTATTATCAAAGTGTGCTGCATCAAGCTAAGGAAAGCTTTCAGTGGGCACTTGTCGCTGCGGCTTCTGGCTTGATTTTTTTCCTGGTTGCGATTGGCTTCTTAGTGAATGAAAAGTCAGAGAGAATATCTAATGTCAGCTTAATCAGTGGAGCCTTGGTTGAGGTTGTTGCTGGAATAAACTTCTATCTTTATTCAAGGGCATCTAACCAGCTTTCAAGTTTTCACACTCGGCTCGATGTAACGCAACGATTTCTTCTGGCAAATAGTTTGTGTGAGAACTTAGAAGGTGAACTAAAAAATGAGACTCGTGCAGACCTAGTACGTTTGATTGCGAACTATAAAGTAGAGCCTGACAAAGAAAAGGGAAAGTAGAACTGTAGTTGTCAGGACGCAGGTAGTACAAGACATTGTTGAGAAGTGAGCATCTCGACAGGCATCTCCACAAGTACATATTTACCACAATAAAGATGACCGTTTTTTTTGACTAATAGAAATACGTCCACAGAGATTTGCTACACCTATGGTTTCTGCCTAGTCACTGATAGAGCATAGGAAAAACAAGTATGATTTAGTCTCGCATGAGGTGAAGTATGCAAGTAGATAAGTCTGCATCCCAAGCTAAGTTAAATAGGCAAGCAGTACTAGATCTGATCGATAAAAATGGAGGCTCCGAAGGACTTAACCTCTCTGGATTTGATTTATCTGAAGCGAACTTAAGCAGACTCAACCTACGCGGTGTAATCTTCGGAACTAACGAAATTCTAAAGACAGCTGAGTCCGAAGATGTACTAACTCAGGGGGCTACTTTAGACGGAGCATGGTTGGAAAGGACAAATCTTCAAGGTGCAAATTTTGGAAGAACTAGTCTAAAGGGAACTCACTTCTATCAAGCCGATCTTAGTGAAGCTTCACTTTGGGTAGCCAACGCAGAAGGCGCTGACTTTCGCAAAGCAAATTTATCTAAAGCCAATCTTTACGCCACTATCCTGAAAGACTGTAAGCTTATGGGGTCTTCTTTAGAAGGGGCAAATCTGAACAGCGCCGACTTAAGTGGTGCGACTCTATCAGTCGAATCTATCGGACAAAGGATACTTCAAGAAAATCTGGCAGAATATCGACGATATTACACTCGGTGGTATATCAGTGCGGAAGTCAAGCATCTATATGAGAAATATCACCTTGAACACAGATATAAGGCTGCTACGGAAGTATACCTGTCTTTGAAGAATGCGTTTATGGGTGCAGGTAGATACGAAGATGCTAGCTGGGCATACATCAAAGAACGAGAAATGGAGAGACATACATACAACCCAACCGTAGCAAGAACCTACTACAGCAGAGAACTACCTGAGAAGTGCTCTGCAAAATCCCTATCATGGTGGAAGTTCCATGTTCGATATAGTTTCAAGTGGCTAATGAGCTGGTTATCTGACTTATTGGTTGGATATGGGGAAAGGCCGCTGAGAGCAGCCCTATGCAGTCTTGTTGCCATCATATTTTTTATGGTTATTTTCTGGCTATCAGGAGGCATCAGTTCTACAGACGGAGAACCTGTTCGTCTACTTGATTATTTCCAATACAGCCTTGCTACATTCAGTACAGTCAGCTTCGCAGACCTAGTGCCAACTAACGAATTTGCCAAGCTGGCTACAAGCGTAGAAGCTCTAACAGGTATCTCATTCCTAGCTCTAGTGATGTTCTCACTGGGGAATCGAATTAATAGGTCGTAGAAGCTGCCTGGATGGTACTCTATCATGCCTAGATTTGCTTCAAAAACGAAGGTTTTTGACAAGTACATTAGCCCTATTGAGCAGCAGGTAGATACCCTAAATAGCAAGCCACTGGCGTCTTAAGGTTTCTACACTGAACCATCGCTAAAGCTCATCTAGCCTGATTGAGTTAGGGTCTAATTCTAGGAAATCATCCAAAGATTGATACACCCAATACAGCGCATTTCCAGTTTTACGATTGAACGGCTGAAAGCCAACAGCATCAGCTAATCGACCATAGCTAGGATGAATAATGAGCGTCCACAAATCAACCAATTCAGGGAAATCTTTTTGCATACTAGCCAAGGTTAATAGAATATCTTTGAGTAACAGAACTCGATACTCTGCCTGATATTCTCTCTGAATAACCCAGCTACGAACGAAGATAGATTGACACTCTTCATCCCCTGATGGAGCCATTTCAAATGGATCTTCATCTTTCAAACTGCCTAAATGAAGACCTTCTGCTGGAGAGCGAGAAAAATTTTCTTCTGACTCTAAAGTAATTGGATATAGCAAGTAAAAGCCAACGGGTTTTTGATTATCATCGCGTCGTAATACACGCATCCCTTTGCTGTATTCCTTAGCCCACTGTCGCAGCAACTTGGCAATTCTCAAAGGCACTGACTGAGTATTACGATTCATCCAGTTATAATGCGCTGCTAACAAAGACGCGATCGGCATCGCATCACGTCGCGGATTAAAATCATCAACGCTCAACGTTACGCTGGGCAAGTCATCGCATTCTTGTAACTCTGCGCAAGGATTCACTTTTACTTCGGTCACATCCCCTAGAAAGCGTCTAGAAATGAAATGAAGCTCTGACAAGGTTTTCAGCATCATGCCTGCGGCCCGGTCTCCGCCTAAATCTTGATCTCCATAAAAAATAGTCGCAGCATCATCGTGACTACACCTGATGAATTTGGAAGGAGGTACAAGTTTCTCTAAGGGTGGATGTGAATCTGGATAACTGATGAGTTGCTCTTGGATACACACAAAAACATAAAGCCTTACTAGGTAAGTTGCCCGAGGCCTTGTCATACCTATGATTTGAGACGATGTTAATCGCTCAATCAGTTTAATCTGACGCTCTTCAGAAACCCATTGATTGAGATCAACAATATCCATATGGTCTTACAGGAGTAACTCATTAACAGGAAAGTCGCATATAAATGCCTGAGAAGAAGCTTTTAAGAAAGATACTTCTTTTCACTTCACCCTTCTTCTAAGCAATTCCCCTTAGTTTACACCTCTGTCCTGCTATTAAGCCATTTTTGAGAGTTATCTGTCTTGATGTGGCTTCAGTGACCTGTCTACACATCTAAACAGGTATTTTCTTTGCCTTTTACTTGTGTATTCCGATTGCACCGACCTCAATGGCAACATGATGAGCAACTAGGACAAAGAACTTCTCTCATCCATGCAAATGAGAAAACATCACGTTCTTTTGCTTAGACCAGTCAGAAATGATTGTGCAACTACACACCATCAATTAGGTGAACTCAAATGTGTAACTACCAACCCAAGCCCCTAGGTCAAAAATCAGCAACTGACTTTGAAGCGCGAAAACAAAAAGCTGCTCATGTCCGTAATCAAGCTCGTAATGAAGCTAAAACAGCTTTTGATACGACACCACCACTAACTAATGGCGACCAAGAAGACTTCGAGAAGCTCGGATTACCTGGATTTGCCTCTTTTACCAAGGCTCTTAAGCATGATGATGATGGATTTGTGACTCCTGATGCCTTGAACTCATTCTTAGCAGCCATTGAAGAAGGTTCTCAGGCTGCATTTGAGAAAATCGAACTCGGTGGAGAGCGTAAGCTGGTTAATCCACTAAATGCATACTCGTATCAACTCATTGGAGATGATTCTCATGGTGCTCGCATGGCTCCAGCACCTAAGTTCAATAGCCGGAATACGGCTGTTGATATGGTGGAGCGGTATTGGATGGCTCTTTGCCGCGATATCCCTTTTGATCAGTATGCAGACAGTAAACTTATTAGAAAAGCTTGCGATGATCTAACTAAAATAGGGTTCGAGGAAGAGTTTGGATTTAGCTGTACGCCTGAGACTATTTTTCGAGGACCTTATCAAGGTTGTGATGTTGGCCCTCATGTGTCTCAATTTCTCTTACAGGATTTCTTTTTTGGGAATCAGAAAATTCAGCAGAGACAGCAATACCCCAAACCTGGGCTGGATTATCTAACAGATATCGATACCTGGAAAAAGGTCAATAATGGTGACATCGATCCTACAGGGTCTGATGTCTTTGAAGGAGAACGATACATTACAACGCTGCGTGATGCTGGCCAGTGGGTGCATATCGACCTTCCACATCAGTCAGGCTTATGGGCAACACTAATTTTGCTGGCAAGGTCTGCTGAAACCACTCAGACTCAGGCTAATCCCTATATCAATGGCCCAATTGAAAAATCTGAAGCTTTTGGTAGTCTTGGGGGACCAGATATTACGATTCAAGCTGGGCTAGCTGGAGTTTATGGACTCAAGCATGCATGGTTCCAGAAGTGGTGTGTCCATCGGCGTCTACGACCAGAGGTATACGCACAACGGTTAGAGTGGTTCCGCAGTAGGACGATTGGAAAACAAGCCAATGCTCCGTTCAATGATCAAAAATTTCAAGAGGTGTTTGGAGAAGGTGCTGAAATTTGGCGTCAAACTCGGGTACTAGATCTTATTTTCAAACACAATCAGAAACAAAATGTTGCCCAAAGCAGAGGGAACTGTCAAGGGTCTTGGCTATTACCTATGGGCTTTCCTGAAGGATCACCCACGCACCCAGCGTATCCTGGTGGACACTCTGTCTTTATTGCTGCTGCCGCAACAGTTGCTAAAGCGTTCTTTAAAGATGCTGAGTTTGTAGATCCTAAAGTTCCTGCTAAGAATGGGAAAAGATTAGTGGACTACAAGGGAGAGCCACTCACGATTCATGGTGAGCTGAACAAGCTGATTGCCAACATTACTCTATTCCGTGATGGAGCTGGCATGCACTGGCGTACAGATGGAACCGCTACTGGGGACAATGCTCAGACTGGATACCAAGAGGTTCCTAACTTGGAGACAGGTGGTAATTTACTGGGAGAAAAGCTAGCAATTAGCATGCTGCGCGATACCAAGCAAACCTATCGAGAAGTTGTGGAAGGTTTTGAATTTCGCGGCATCAGTGGCGACTTAGAAAATATCTAACGAGCAGAACAGCTTCTCTATGAAGTAAACGCAAGTAGGTGTGTTAAAGACACCTACTTGCCCAATCTCCTTCTCTGAATAACACACGTTTACTTCAGTAGAAATCTAATCTCAGTAGAGAGCTAACCTCTTATCGTTAAGCTCTGAAACTATCTATCTATCGAACATACAAAGCATCAAATGTTAGGACGACTATTATCAAAGATACCGCTTGCACATGCGCTATATAAGCTGGATGAAGACTATGAATGCAAACTGAGCGATTATGATTATAAAGGAAGTAAATTTCACTTAACAAAAACAAGCTTAAATATAGAATCTAGAGATTCTCAAGAATGGGATTACATTGAGTTCTACAGTAAAAGCGAAAAAGACAAGTCATATACTAAGAGGTTGAAAATTTCATCTCAAGGTACAGTTACTGTCTTCAAAGGATATGCATGGGATGGAAACAGCCCTAAGATCAGCATATTTGGTCTTTTTTGCATAGGCACTCCCGATGGTCGAAAGTATGAAAACAAAACTATAACGTGGCGAGCAAGTCTGATTCACGATGCGCTCGGGCAATTCAAGGATGACCCAAATATGCCAAGCATATTTTACGAAAAGCAAGGTACAGAAAAAAGCGGTAACGAAGGTAGATTAGGTCGAGATGGTCTCTATTTTGAATTGCTCAAAGATTGCAAATTTATACCAAGAGGCATCTATTATTACGTCTTATCTCACCTAGGTCCATTGTTTGATAGCAGCACATCAAATGAGGTTAGGAATGAACAGGACCGCTTGTCAAAAGTATTTACCCCATCCGTAAAAAAAACACATAAGGAGCAGGACAAGAAACCAATCGTCAGTATTCATGCTAGGAGCCAATAATAGCTATATGAGACGAACTTTAAAGCAGGCTACTCGCCAAAGAAACAACCAACGGCAAAAAAATTTTCTGAAGAACAAACGCCGTCGGCAAAACCGTATTGATAAACTCGCAGCACGTCTCAGTCGAGAGAAACAGGTTAATGAAGAGTATTCTCAGCGTTTGAAAAAAGACCCTCTACAAAAGCAGGGTTTGGCAAGAGATCCTTTGCAAAGACATTTTTTGAAAAAAGGGCCTCCACAAAAGCAACGTACTTTCATGACTAGGTAGCATAAACGAGAGTGTCTGGACAGTTCTGCTCTCCTCTATTTTGTAAAGGGAAATAGAGGAGAGCAGAACTGTCCAACATGATTTTAGGGACACTCTACAGAGAATCTCAAAACTTAGACCTTTCTGTACTCTCAGAATGTGTGTCTCATTCTATGTTCCAAAATAGCTTTCTCATGAAGCATATAGACTTTTGAGACACAGTCGTGAGGTGAGCTAACGCGGATGAAATTATTCATTCTTTTTCTCTGCTTTTGCTTTCTTTGCATCCTCTCTACCCGACTACATGGGCCAGTCTTGACTGTCTCAAACTGGACTATATCTTTTTGAGGGGATGTGCACCCCCCAAAAAACTTACCACTAGACCTACTCCCATGATGTTTCTTCTCTAGCTGTATCGACTAAGTTCTGGGCTTCTTCGAGCGTACTCAAAACGTCTGGGTATTTCTCTAGTAGAACTTCAGGTAGGTAATCACAATCTCTGTTCATTCCTCCTTCAATTTCAATCTCTGCTGGCAGTGGAGAATTGCAAATGAATGGTGGATACTCAGTCACCAGTTGTTGTTGAATCAGTCCGTTGGCTGAACTAAGATTAGTGCTTAAAAGAAGAGCATTACTAAGATTGGTTTTAGAAGGGGCAACGCTATTGGGATGTCCCAAGGTAGTACCAGCAAAGAGGTAATCAGCGGGACTGGGAATGGCACCACGGAGGAAAGCACTGCTAAAGTGTTCGGAGAAGTAGTTAGAGTCGAAAAATGTACCACCCATGCTGGCGTTTCTAAGGTCAGCGCTGATAAGATTAGCACCGCTGAGGATGGCACCGCTAAGGTCGGCGCTATAGAGCTTAGCACAGCTGAGGTTGGCACTGCTAAGGTCAGCGCAGATAATATTCGCAC
>ERZ1740070.1736-NODE-1736-length-13298-cov-4.497470_pt1 | contig 13298 bp, 13 predicted proteins | sample MGYA00581734_ERZ1740070 | MGnify/ENA primary metagenome ERZ1740070 (study PRJEB43018, sample SAMN04849744) | marine metagenome | isolation source: floating plastic debris | place: Pacific Ocean | collected 2008-09-01 | study: EMG produced TPA metagenomics...
TCACCTCACCCAGATACAAGCCACCAGTACGCGGATCCGCGAAGACGAGAGCGGCAGCATTGGCGACCTCGCTTTCCCGCAAGCCGAGCCGATCATGCAGGTCTCTCTCAATGGCGAGATCCTCGACACCAAGTGCTGGTTCGGAGCGATGCGGCCTTCGTCCGGCAAAGTCCACAAGGCCTGCGCCTCCCTCTGCATTCGCAGCGGTCTGCCGCCAGCCTTCTATGTCAAAGATCCGCAAGACCAGACAGCTTTGATGATCATGACCTCTGGCGGGTTCGGCCACAATAAAGACCTGCTCGAATATGTTGCTGACCCGGTCTCAATCACGGGTCAGGTGCAACGTTTCGGCGATCTCTTCTTACTGGATGCGCCGGTCAGCGCGATCTCTCGGCTCTAATTGGTCGAGCCGAAGCTCGCGCCGGTCTTGTCGAAATAGGCCCGCCAGAAGGCTTTGACCTCGCCCATAGGCAGATCATAGTTCTGACGTGGCACCACACGGGCAACCACTTCGACGCCATCCATTTGCGGCACTTGCTGCGACAGCGAGGCGTCCGAATAGGCCGCTAGATCCGCGCCAGAGCGATAGAAAGAGAAGCCATCTGAGTGCTGCATCAAGTCAGAGACAATCACCAAGCGGCGATTGTTGCGGCTGTCTTGGAAGTCTGCACGATCGCCAATTGAGTAGAGCGCTTCAAACAAAGGCGAGCTTGGCTGGCTGGTCGTTTTCAGTGTATCACCGACTTTGCCGGCCAGCGGCTGATAGAAATGCTCGCGCCATGTGTCATCGATCATGCGCGGGTTTTGCAGGATCGGATTGGCATCATCGACACTGCCCGGAGAGCAATGCGCATAAAGCGTGGTCGGATCGAACGGCGTCTCGCTATTTGGCAGCACCACCGTTAGGCGTCCAAAGCGGGGCAAGCTGCGCGCTTCGGCATCAATCAGTTCGTCGACCCAGGCGAGATCATTGTCGCTAAACGGGTCCGATTGGTCGATCAAAAGGATCGTGTGCGCAGGATCGCGGCGATCCATTCGGCACTCGGTTTCTGGGTCGAGCGCAGGCGCTGAGTTAAACGCAGCAACCGAAAACAGACCGACCACACTCATCAGCATAACGCCAATGGCGCTGCGCCAGAACCAAGGACCTCTTTCTCTAGGACGGGGCATTAGTCACCTCCGGTATCTTCTTTTCAGGCCGAGCGCATATCGCTCTGATTGGATTGTGCCATGCGCGCTTCGCGAACTTTGGCGACTTCTTTGTTGACCTGCTTCTCGATAGAAGACAGCCCTTTCTGAACGCCCTGAATGTGCGTTTCGAGCCATTCGCGAGATAGGTTCAACGCGGTCAGGTTTTGCTCAATCGTCTGGATCGCGGCATTGGCTTGATCCCGCTCTTTGGTGAGGTCAAAGCCTGGCAGGTTCGGCGTCACGATCTCATCAAAATAGGCCGGGATCGCCGCCTGCTCTCCGAGCTTGTCGCGGAATTTGTTACGAGCGCGGCGATGCGCTTGGCGATAAGCAATCTTCAAGGAGCGCTCCTGATCACCGGCTTTAGCGGCAATACCGACGGCGCGATCGCGGTGCTCTTCGAGCGCGTTGAGTGATTTCTCAATCTCTCGCTTTGCCGTCGTGTGGCGCTTATGCTGGGTTTCAAACCAGAAGCGACAACGCGTGAAATAGTCTGAGAGATCATCGCGGACGCCATTGCGCACGGCTTGGCGTTTCTCGTAAGCCAACCGCTCTTTGCGCCAGACCCGGCCATAGCCCGGATAGCGGTCGGAAATCTTGTCATAGCCTTCATAAACGGCAACGCCGAAAATGGTCAGACCAATCAAGAGAAGGCCGATTGCAACAAGAGAATCGAGCCCAAAAATATTCGGGAACATGCTCAAGACCACGGCGCCTGGCGAGATTTCAAACATAGAGAACCCGGCCAAGGATCCAGAATCCTGCGCCGCATGCAGGGCCACTTCGACCGCATCACGGAAGTGCGCGATGAAGAAGTTCAGCATGATCCCAAAGGTGATCAGCAGACCGGCGACCACCCCGCCAGCAATCTGGAACCCTTTTTCAGGATGGTTCAAATAACGAAGCCCAAAGAAGCCCGCGAGCACGCCAGTCAGCACGTTCACGGCGCTGATCCCAAAGGCGACCATCATCCCGCCCATCAGGCCGGATGACTGCGCGTCTTTAAACAAGAGCGCGTTGAAGCAGCCTTCAATGATCATGATCAAAAGCAAGATGGCGAGCGTCTGCTCAACATTCTTCTTAATGTCGGGCGTACGCTTGCCGATCCGGTCGCCATGCATCTGCTTAAAGTGTTGAAGCTCAATCACAGTCGCATCATGGTGGTCGCGCGCATTCTCGGCGTCGTCGACTTCATAGTGACGGAACTCATTCTCTTCGGCTTTAATCACCTCACGAAGATGATCCGGATGGATATCCGCAGGCGTGCAATCCTGGATGAAATTGCGGACGCTCGCCGCGGTACTGCTCATCCAGGTTTCGAGGCCGCGGCGGACGCTGCCCGCGCGTTCGGCAATCTCTTGCTCGCGCTCACTCCACTGGTCCTCGGTAATCGCTTCAGAGGCCGGCACCGCATCAGCGGCATCTTCTTGCGCAATCTTGCGGGTGCGCCCGCGGCTAAACCCAAGATCGCCTTCGGAGAGTTTACCGCGCAAGCCATGCTTGCCCAGCGACTCTTTGGATTTAAAATTCTTGATCGCAGTTTGGTATCCAAAGTCTGCGCCCCAGCGCACCGATTTTCTGCTCATTTCGCCCAATCCCATTAACAAAGTCGGCCCATATATTAACCGTACAGAAAATCGGTCCTGGGCCTTAACAAGCCCCTAATGCGTCTCCTAAAGCAGCGATTCGAGTGACTTAAATTTACGTCATTAACAAATGCGCCTTGAATTAATTGGTGATTTTTGGATATCGGCGCGGGCAAAGCTCCACATTTAATCTTCAGGAACGCGCATGCGGCGAGAGTCATCGCGCCAAACGATTCTGTTTTTTGCGGGTAAGTCGGGGACGTTGTGCGCTAACCACAATCAGGTGCGCATTCGCGCTCAATACATCCTGATGGATGCAGTGATTTGCATGATAACCATTCTTGAGAAAATGGCGCGAGTGACGCGCCTGAAAATCAGCCCATTAAATCAACAATATCAATGCATTAAGTGACATTGAATCGCCAAATGTAGTGCAAAAAGTCGGCAAAAAGTAGTGCAAACTGTAGTGCATTTTTCCTTCTCTTCTAAAGTTCGACGCTACCCATAGCGCCATTAGAAATGGTTAACAGAAACTAGCCTGTCTGTCAGCCGCAGAATTCGGTATGGGCAAACTCTTCTTCCCGATCGGTAATTCTCACTTAAAGACTCGCACTTAATCTCCGTATATTCCCTATCGGTAACATTTAACTTGATTTTAAGCCTAGACATCCATATCTTCCCGTATAGGAAGAATGTGATGATCGTAAAAGACATTGGAGCGCTGATCAGGCAAACACGCAAAGCGCAAGGCCTTCGCCAGGACGAACTGGCGGCAGCCGCCAATGTTGGCGTACGGTTTCTGATCGAGCTGGAAAGCGGAAAAGAGACTGCGCAGATTGGCAAGGCGCTGTCAGTCCTGTCAGCGCTTGGGATTGCCATTCGCCTCACGCCCCCTTGAGAGTCGAAGTTATGAGCTAAAACCTCTCAGTCTGCTGGGACTGTGTCCGCGTCGGCAGACTGTCTCTCACCGTCTATGGCGAACCGGAGTTCACCTATGCACCCGATTGGCTCGCCTACGATGCGGCACGCCCGGTTTCAATGTCCCTGCCGCTTCAGCCTGATCCATTTGACCGCCGGGCCACGCTGCCCTTCTTTGAGGGTCTCTTACCCGAAGCATCACAGCGCACGGCTGTCGCGCAGGCGCTGGGCATTTCTGCGCGAAATGAGTTCCGTCTTCTGGAGGCACTCGGCGGTGAGGTCGCAGGCGCGCTGGAAATCTGGCCAGACGGCATGGCTCCACCCGACTACCGCACTCCCGTTCCAAATACCCCGCTCTCCGACGACGACCTGGTGTCTCTGATCCAGCGCCTCCCCACGCGCCCGATGCTGGCGGGCGGAGACGCAGGCTTAAGGCTATCGTTGGCAGGCGCGCAGGCCAAGCTGCCAGTGGTGGTAACGGAGGGAAATATCACGCTGCCGGTGTCCGGCCAGCCGACAACCCACATTCTGAAACCCGAAATCTCAAGGTTCGATGGCACGGCGGAAAACGAAGCCCTGTGCATGACGCTTGCCCACAATATCGGCCTCGATGTTGCGCCTGTCGAATACCGCGCCATCGGGGAGACCCGTTTTATTTTGATCGCACGCTACGACCGCGTACGCGATGATGGCGGTACGATCACACGTCTGCATCAGGAAGACTTCTGTCAGGCGCTCGGATATACATCTGCGCAGAAATACGCTGCTGATGGCGGACCAGTCTTTCGCGACTGTTTCGACCTTGTGCGCCGCGCCGCGACACGGCCAGCAACCGAATTGCTCAAACTGCTCGATGCGGCCCTGTTCAACACCATCATCGGCAATGCGGATGCCCATGCGAAAAATTTCAGTCTTCTGTTCAAACCGAGTGGTACAGAACTCGCTCCGCTCTACGACCTGCTCTCGACAGTCGCTTATCCTGATCTCAGTCCGCGCTATGCTATGAAGATTGCGAAACGTCGAACACTCGATGAGATTTACCCTGCCGACTGGTCGAAATTTGCCGAAGACATTGGCATGAGTCCCCCCTTCGTGCGCAAGCGCGTCCAGGATATCGCAAGTGCCATTACAGTGAAGATGGATAGCACCGTTCAGGACCTTGCTTTGGCAAACGACCGGCGAGCATTCGCGCAGGCTTACGGCAATGCAATTAAGGAGCGGGCCGGTATGGTCCAAGACAGTTTGAATTAACGAACGCAGCTCCTCGCGCCGAACTTATTCTCGGAAACTCTCGCAAGCTAAGACCGCTTCTTAACGTGCCTTGAGCTGTCTGTGACCCAGCCCTATCATTGCGGCAGCTTTCGCGCGGACGCGCCTCCATGTAAGAAAGTCCGCGCCTAAAGCGGATTGTCCAACATGATTTAACGTGGCGCGTCAGAGATGTGATCCGATGTCAGGCCTGGCGTGGTATTCAACCGCGCCGACACGCCTGTCTCCTTTCCGAGCTTTCGCGCCACCTGCTGAATGAAATGGTCAAAGCGACGTTGCCCCAAAGCATGGGCGGCATCGCGTTCGCCTTCGGCGATAGGTTCGGTGCGCGTCAGCCAATAAAAAACGAAATGCGCGAGCGTTTCGAGGCAGAGCGCTGTATCACGTTCAATCTCGCCTTGGCGCTCATCAAACGCATCCATTCGGCGCAAGAGGCGCTCCTCAAGGATAATATTGGCTTCGGGGTCAAAAAAGCGGCTGAGCGCTTCTTCAACAATTTCTGTCTTGGTCACGCTTGAGACCGTCGTGCGTCGCTCAAGTTCAGCATACAGTTTATGGGACAGACGCAGGTTCACACGCGGTTTTCCCATTTCAAAACTCCGGCAATGTATCAGGATCGGAACGATCGAGCGCTGCGGCACGCCGGATTGTTTGCAGATGCTGCGCGTCGGTCGGATCGAGCGGATCATCATCTGAAAGATCAATCGCCGCCCCTTCAACTTCAACCTCTCTCATGGGCTGCTTGTCAAGCTCAGGGCGAAGGTCCTTCCCGCCATCCTCAGCCGCCGTATTCGAAGCGATTGCAACACTCGTCTCCGGTTCGACCATATTCGACCAAAGAGACACCGGACCTGTGGCCTCAAGGGCCATCCGCGCAGGTGCCAGCACCCGTTCGGTAAAGTTGCGATCTTTGAAATAGCGCAGCTTATCCGCCATGACAGGCGGTACGCCTGCAACCATGACCACTTCCTGTTTTGGCGGCAGTTGCATCACTTCTCCGGGCGTCAGAAGCTGCCGGGCTGTCTCCTGACGCGAGACCATCATGTGCGACAACCAAGGCGCAAGGCGATGGCCGGTATAATTCTTCTGCGACCGCAATTCGGTCTTTGCCCCTAAAGCTTCAGATATCCGCTTCGCAGTGCGCTCATCATTGGTCGCAAACGCGACCCGAACATGACAATTGTCGAGGATGGCATTGTTCGGCCCGTAGGCTTTCTCAATCTGGTTCAGGGACTGGCCGATCAGAAAGGCGCGAATGCCGTAGCCTGCCAGAAACGCTAGCGCTGTTTCAAAGAAATCAAGCCGCCCCAATGCCGGAAACTCGTCTAGCATTAGTAAGACCTTGCGCCGCCCGTTACACGGCGACCTCTCCGTCAGCCTGCGACCCACCTGATTCAAGATCAGCCGCATCAAGGGCCGTGTCCGCGAAATGTCGGATGGCGGCACCACCAGATACAGCGAGACTGGCCGCTCCGCCTCCACCAGATCCATCACGCCCCAATCGCTGGTCGATGTAAGGTCGGCAATGATCGGATCGCTGAACACTTCGAGTAGCGTCAGTGTCGTTGACAGAACACCAGACCGCTCATTCTCCGACTTGTTCTTCATCGCCCTTGCGCCGCGAGCGACATAGGGGTGAACGCGCCCGCATCCATCACCACCAACCAGATGCGCGGTGTTGAGCATCAGCTCCAGCGTTTCACCTATGGTACGCTGCGGATGAGAAAGAAACTCCGCGCAGCCCGCCAGAGATTTGTTATCCTCTGCATAGAGGACATGCAGCATTACTGCGACGAGCAAGGCATACCCTGTCTTGTCCCAGTGGTCGCGGCTTTCATGACTGCCGACTGGATCAACCAAGATGTCTGCAATGTTCTGCACATCGCGCACTTCAAACTTGCCCTTGCGCACTTCAAGCAGCGGGTTGTAGCGCGGCGAGACATCATCTGTCGGATCAAACCGTATGCAGGGGCCAAGCCGAGATCGCCAGCCAGAGGTCAGCTCCCAGTTCTCACCCTTGATGTCATGAATGACGGCGCTACCCGTCCATGACAGGAGCGTCGGGATAACCAAACCCACGCCTTTACCTGAACGCGTTGGCGCAAAAGCCATGACGTGTTCGGGGCCATCATGGCGCAGATAGTCACCGTTCCAGCGCCCCAGAAACACACCGTCCCCACCAAGCAGTTTCGCCTTTACAAGATCGCGCCGCTCCGCCCAGCGCGCCGAGCCATAAGTCGTCACCCGGCGTTCCCAGCGCGACCGCCAAACCGATCCCAGCACTGCCGCCAAAATACCAAACAATCCGCCACTCGCCGCAATCGCACCACCTTTGGCAAATACGATAGGCGCATAAGCCTCATAGGCATACCACCACTGGAACAAGCGCCAGGGCCGATAGATCGGCACATCGCCCCAGATAAACCACGGCCTTCCTAGCCCTGGCTGATAGCCCAGCTCAGCCGCCACCCATTGCGTCGCGCCCCACATCATTGCGGCAATAATCGTCAGGACAATCAGGAACTGACCGATCAAAATCTTGGATGGCGACACGAGCATAACCTCCGAGCAAGAAAACCCGTGCAGTCTCAAGCTCAGAGCGACTCACGACCAGTGTGAATGGCGGCAAATCGCGGCATGAGTTCAGGCCCGTGGAAGATGGAACAGCAGTCAAAATACGAAGTGTCATTGCCTAAAAATCAGGACAACTATTCGAGAAAATAATATGTTTCCATATGTTGCGATTTAAAAGTCCAACCGGAGCAGATGCCACGTCCATATCATTGCAGTTAATTAGACGACGCGCTTTATCTCGCCATAAGAACCTCTGACACTAAGGGTGACCTCAACATCTACATCGCTCCGATTGCGCCAGAACCAGCCATGCGTCCCATCAAATTCTGCAATTAAGTCTCCCGTGTCAGACACTTCTTTGCGGCCTTTTCTGTAACTCGTAGATTGGCCCGCTGTGCCATCACCGTGTAGGTCAGAATTCAGGTGGCCATGGCTAACTGTCCACTCATAGGTGACCAGATCACTTTTGTTCATTTCAAGTTTTATTTCGGCGGCCTCGCCCGGCTTCAGGATGATGACAACCTCATCTTGCCAGGCGGCATCCGACTCTGCCGTAGAGGCTGCTTCTGTAGGCACCTCAGTCTGTGCATTTGGCGGCGGTGCACTGGCTGGTTGGGGGCTGGGTGTGGCTTCAGTTATCGCACTATCTATTGCGGCTTCTTCGGCCAATTGTTGTTTGATCTCTCCCATCTCAGTCAGGCCGAGAACTTTCCCAATTCCAGTCGGATCGATGGCATATTCTGCAGGCAAGACAACGGTCACGAGCAAAGCGGCAGCAGTTGTAATTGCAATCGCAGTTGAGCGGAGCAATTGTCCTGTTGTCGGAAGTTCAGCGCGTGTGGGCATATCTGTATTGTACATACCTATTGTCCTCCTAAGAGACGAAATAACCGGTGAGTTGATAACCGATAAGCATGAAGCCTGCTGCCATCATCACCATGTTTGCAGTGTATGCGTGTTTGAGAAAACTTGGTGTCTTGCGCCAGAAGCCCATGACGATTAGGATCGCACCGAGCGCGAGCAATTGCCCGACTTCAACACCGACATTGAAGGCGAGCAAGTTAGGTAGCAGTCCATCGGGTGAAATTTCATAATCGAGAATTTTGGAAGACAAGCCAAACCCGTGACAGAAACCGAAGATCAGTGTCGCAGCTTTGGTGTTTGGCTGAACTCCAAACCATCGTTGGTACGCGCCCATATTGTCTAGGGCTTTATATACAATGGACAGGCCAATGATTGCATCAATCAGATAACTGTTAATGCCAAAATTGAAATAAACACCCGCCAGCATGGTCGTCGAATGCCCGATGGCAAACAGGCTGACGTAAATGCCAATATCTTTCATCTTATAGAGGAAAAATATAACGCCGAGCAGGAAGAGGATGTGATCGTATCCAGTCACCATATGCTTGGCCCCGAGATACAGGAATGCGATCAGGTTTACGCCAGTGATTTCTTGTATGTAGCCTTTGTCACCTTCGGCCACAGCGTGTGCAGATGCATCACCTGCCAACAGGCAGACAGAGATAATCAACATGGCGAAGAATGTGAGCCGTAGTGCTATCCCACATCGCCAATTATTCGTTCTGGATAATGCGGCACTCATCCTGATCATACAGATCTACTTATTTGTTGCACCTACTATCACTCAAACTTTATATCGAGCTGCGACGCAATCCAAATTGCGCAAAGATACAGCGCAATCGTCATCAACAATGAGAGAGATAGAGCTGCCCAGAAGTTTACGCTTTTTTCCAAGAGCCAAGGAAACACAAGAAAGAACGGCAAGCTCGGCACAACATACCACAGCGTAGCACGTGAGTGAGCTGCGATTTGCCCCACATCTCCGACCGTATCGCGCCAAAGCCAGACAATCGCCAGAACGGATATCAGGGGAAGCGAGGCGATAAGGCCACCAAACCCCGGGTATCGCCGCGAGACCTCAGAAATGATTGCAATCAGAACACCTGATAAAGCAGCTTTGGCAATGAGATAGATCAATTTTTTCTCCCACGTGTATCAAGCAGAGATTGTTGCTGACGGCAAAAGCTCATTGCGGGCGTCAGAAATCATTCGGGTGATGACCATTTGTGCAGGCTGCATGATCCCCCAGCGTTTCCAATACCTTACAGTGCGAGACACGTCCGCCTGCACAGGCCGAAAGCATTCGCTCTAACTCAGCTTCCAGGGCCTCTAACTGGGCGAGGCGGCGGCGCACATCTGTCAGCTGACGCGTGGCAATTTCATCAACTTGGGCGCAGCTGTCGTTTGGCAGGGACTGAAGGTCGACAAGTTCGCGGATTGACGGCATCGGGAAGCCCAGCGCGCGGGCGTGGCGGATGAAGTTCAGCTGCTCAATCGCAGTCGTCTCATAGACCCGCTGACCGCTTTCGGTCCGATCTGGTTCGGCCAAAAGCCCGACCGATTCATAGTATCGGATCGTCGTCACCTTCACACCCGTCTCGCGTGAGACAACGCCTATCGTTCGTTTTTTTGGCATCACAAAAAAAACCTCTTGCCCCTACAGTCACTGTAGAGGTTACGCCCAAATCACTAACATTCATATAGTGAGGCCAAAAAATGCCTGATCTGTACTCCTCCCTTGGATTTCTAAGCCTAGTGATGATCTTCAATGGTTTGCTCACACTCCCATTTGGCATTCTGGCCAGCCGGGCATTCCGGACACGGGGCAAATTATCGCCCTTTCTTGCGGCGTGGTCCGGTGTTGCCATGCATGGGCATGCTCTGATGACCTTTGCAGCAGCGTGGCTTGATCGGGGGTCGCTTTATCCGGCCAATCCGCTCTCAATCGTAATTGGCGCCGGACTGATCATTGCGGGCGCATATGTCATCTATCTCGGGCGCAAGGCTTATGGCGACCAATCACGGGTTTATGGACTGAAAGAAGATGCGCTCATTACGAATGGGATTTATCAAAGATCACGTAACCCTCAGTATTTTGGCTATGGGGTGATGTTTGTCGGAGCCGCTCTCGGGCTTGGCTCTGGTATCTCGCTAATCTTTGTCGCTGTGTTTGGTCTAATGATACATGCAGGGGTCACACTGGTTGAAGAACCTCATCTTGAGCGCGTGTTTGGGGAAAGTTATAGGGACTACAAGTCCCGGGTCAGCCGCTATTTTGGCTAAGAATGAGCCATGCGAAAAGAAACCCGCAGGCCGCACCTCTACCACTTCCAATCAATCACAAACGCCATATAAAGTCAGCATATGAACATCACATCAGACGCCATACGCCTTAGTCGGCTCATACTTGCGCTAGTCGTTATGGCTTTCGCATATGTACCGTTGTCGTGCGCGGCAGCGTGCGACCATGCTTCTGGCGAGGAGAATTCTGCCGAGAAGCGCGCAGACATTTTTATACAACAAGACTTACCTTCTCAGGAACAGGCAATAGCCAAGACGGCCTGCGCGAGTTGCTGTGCCCAAGTATTCGTCGAATACATTTCAGAAGTCTCGCGTGTGAAAACGCATGTGAAGGTACAGATTGATTTAGCCGAAACAGCAGGCGCGGCGCCGCCCGGTATGGTCTTCCGCCCTCCGATTGTCTGAAGGCTTTACGCAAGAGCGCATCGAAGCGCTCATCACGTGTCTATACAATTTTCAGAGATCGAAATCCCATGACTTTACCATACCGCTATAAAGCGTCCGCCCTTATTGTATCCAGTTTTGCCCTTTCAATCGGCCTCGCTTACGCAAGTCCGGAGCAGTCTCAAACTGAGCCCCCACATGACGACCACGTTGAGCATGGCGAGGCACATACCGAAGATGACCACGATGATGGTGAAGCTCATGATGAGCATGACCACAAAACGCTTGAGACTGTTATTGTAACGACCACGCGCTCCGGGCGGGCGGTGAATGATGAACCCGTGCGTGTTGAAGTAATCGGTCGCGAGGAGATTGAAGAGAAAGCCATTATGCGGCCTGGTAATATTGCGACACTGGTTGCAGAGACTGGCGGCGTGCGTGTGCAAACAACATCACCCGCATTGGGCGCGGCCAATATTCGCCTTCAGGGGCTATATGGACGCTACACCCAGTTGCTCAATGATGGTTTGCCGCTTTTTGGCGGTCAGGCGGCATCGATTGGGCTGCTCCAAATCCCGCCAACAGATCTGGCTCAGGTCGAAGTGATCAAAGGGTCTGCTTCATCCTTTTATGGCGGCTCGGCGCTGGGCGGCGTTATCAATTTGGTGTCCCGGCGTCCGGGAGATGAGGCAGCTGGGGAAGTGCTGCTCAATATCACCAGCGAGGACGGTCAGGACCTTACTGGCTATTTTGAAACGCCGCTGAATGACCAACTCGCTGTTTCGCTTACAGCCGGGGCACACCGCCAGACAGTGCAAGATTTCGACGGCGATGGCTGGATCGAGATGCCCGCTTATGAGCGATTTACGGCGCGTCCAAGACTGGTCTGGGATGGCGACGATGGTGCGTCGCTCTATGCCACACTGGGGGTCATGACGGAGGAGCGCGAGGGTGGAACGCTGCCTGGCCGTACTGTCCCGGATGGCAATCCGTTTGCACAAAATCAGGATACGACGCGTATTGATGGCGGGTTCATTGCTGAGCGCCCCGTCTCTGATACGATAACGTTCAACCTGCGTGGGTCGTCGATGGTTCAGGATCATGAGCATCGTTTTGGCCCTGTCACTGAAGAAGACCGACACGAAAGCTATCTCATCGAAACCTCGCTATCAGGTGATTTGGGGACGACCAACTGGATCATCGGCGCAGCCTTCCAGTCTGAAGACTACACTTCGGACACGTTCCCCGAATTTGATTATACCTATGATGTGCCCGGTGTGTTTGGTCAGATCGACTATGACTTGAGCGAAACGGTTTCAGTCTCACTTAGCGGACGCCTTGACGGCCATAGTGAGTTCGGCACCCAGTTCAGCCCGCGCGCCTCTATTCTTTATAAGCCCGGCGACTGGACCATTCGGGGCTCCTACGGCCAAGGCTTCTTTGCCCCAACACCTTTTGTCGAGGATATTGAAGCGGCCGGTCTTTCACGTCTCGCGCCCCTATCGGGCTTGCAGGAAGAGACGGCTGAAACCGCGTCTATTGATGTTGGCTATCGCCGCGGATCGATCGAAACCAATGTCAGTGTGTTCGGGTCGAATGTAGACGGCGTGACTGAATTGGAAGCCTTCTCCTCTGTGCCGGGTGGCACGCTGGACCGCGTCCAACTCATTAATGCACAGGGCGAGACGCAAATCCGTGGCTCTGAGCTATTGGTGCGATACTACTGGAACGATTTCAAATTAACCGGCAGCTACCTCTATCTCGATGCCACAGAGGATGATCCGCTGGGGGGACGCCGCGAGATAGAACTCACCCCGCAGCATTCGGCTGGCTTTGTTGCCATGTGGGAACAGCATGGGCGCGGCCTGCTGGGCTTTGAAGCCTACTACACCGGAGAGCAACGCCTGGACGGTGATCCGTTCCGTGCAACAAGCGATCCTTATTGGCATCTTGGCCTCCTCGGCCAGATCACAGTGGGACGGGCCAGTTGGTTCATCAATGCTGAGAACCTGCTGGATGTGCGCCAGACGAAAGAAAATCCGCTTGTGCTCCCGGCGCGCGCACCTGATGGCCAGTGGACCACAGACATCTGGTCTCGCAATGATGGCTTCATCCTAAATGGCGGTGTCAGGATAAAGTTCTAACTTATATTGTAAGTCTGAACGCACCGGCATGCTCGGAACTGACCGATCAAAATCTTGGATGGCGACA
>ERZ1740070.1737-NODE-1737-length-13297-cov-5.315964_pt1 | contig 13297 bp, 10 predicted proteins | sample MGYA00581734_ERZ1740070 | MGnify/ENA primary metagenome ERZ1740070 (study PRJEB43018, sample SAMN04849744) | marine metagenome | isolation source: floating plastic debris | place: Pacific Ocean | collected 2008-09-01 | study: EMG produced TPA metagenomics...
AAACGCCGAAGCCCCCAACATCGCAGCTCCAAACGCCACCAGCTAAGCCCAAAGCGCGCTCACCCGGTTCATCACCAGCCCGACGATCAGCACCGGCGTCAGGAACATCGACGCCGTCCCGCTGACCGCAACCGCATCGAAAAGCGCCTTGTTGCCCCAAAGCGTCAAGGCCGCGCCCCCGACCATGAACGCGACCATGGCGATGCGCCCGCCGTTCAGGGTGCGTGGCAGCAAGCGCAGCTCTTCGACCGTAAGCCGTGCGGCCGAGGCCAGCGCCGAATCCAATGTGCTCAGCGCCGATACCAGCAGCGACACAAGCAGCGCCACAAAGACCCATGCCGGGAACATGCCTGCCCATGTGCCGATCAATTCGCCTTCGTATTCCGCGCCCACAAGGCTGGCCTGGATGCCGAACATCCCAAAGGCCAGAATGCACAAGGTCGAGATCCAGAACGCATGCAGGAAGGATGCATTTGTCGTCTTTTCATCCGCGATAAAGCCCCGGTCCATCATCACCGGATCATGGGCGGGATAGCTGAAGACCTGCAGGAAAGCGACGACCAGCAAGACCCAGCCATTATAGCTGCCCGCAGTACCTTGCGCGGTGATGATTGCTCCAAAGGAAAAGCCCGGAGAGGCGATCAGCGCCACCAGCGCAACTGCGAAAACCACAAGGAAAACAAGCATCTGCATGACGTCGGTGCGCAAAGCCGCCGACAGGCCGCCCCAAGCGGAATAGGCCAACCCCAGCACTGCGACGATGATGATCGAGAGCGGCCCGGCGCTGGCCATCTCGGGCAAAACGGCCGTGAAGATCAGACCGACGACGATCAGATTTGCGAACACCTCGGACAGCAGGCGCAGCCCGATCACCACATTATAGCAGGTCACCCCCGCCCCGCCGAACCGCGCCGACAGCCAGTCCTGGACCGACCGCGCATCCTGCCCGCGCAACCGCGCCACGATGAAGCCACCGCTGAGAAACGAGCCGTAATAGGCCGCATAGGCCAACGTGCCCGCCGCCCCGTAGAAATAGCCCAAAATCGCAGCATTCATCAGCGAGCGCGCGAAGATCCACGTGGTGACCTGGCTGAGCACAAGCGTCCACAGCCCAGGTGCACGGCCACCCGCCCCCGCGCCATCATAAAACCCCTCGACCGATGCGCGACGCGGGGCGCCGGCCAGAGACGCCAAAATCACAAGGCCGAACAGGCCAATCAGCAGGGCAGCTTGCATGGGGGAAAGTCCTTCACATGGGTCGTTGCGCAAGCATTAGCAGCGCGGCAGCAGGCCGCCCAGCCACAAATCCGCGGCCCACGGGAATGTGACGCCAAGTTTACATCGTGATGTTCGTGCCCCCACCATCCAGCAGGATGTTCTGCCCCACAATAAAGCCGGCGTGCTGCGAGCATAGAAACGCACAAGCCGCGCCAAATTCCTCTTTGGTCCCGTAGCGGCGGGCGGGGATCGTGGCTTCGCGCTGCGCCTTGGCCTCATCCATGGTGATGCCCTGCGCCTCGGTCACGCCCTTGTCCAGCGACACCGCCCGGTCTGTCGCATGGATACCCGGCAGCAGATTGTTGATCGTCACGCCCGCATGGGCCACCTGCCGGGACGTTCCTGCGACATAGCCCGTCAGCCCGGTACGGGCCGCGTTCGACAGCCCCAGCACGCCGATCGGCGCGCGCACGGATTGGCTGGTGATGTTGACCACCCGCCCCCAACCGCGTGCCATCATGCCCGGCAAAACCGCCTTCATCAGGGCAATCGGCGTCAGCATATTTGCATCCAGGGCCGCAATGAAATCATCGCGCTCCCAGTCCGACCACATGCCCGGAGGCGGCCCGCCCGCATTCGTCACAAGGATATCCAGATCCCCTGCAGCGGCCAAAAGCGTCTGCTGGCCCTCCTCGGTGGTGACATCGCAGGCCACGGTCGTCACTGGCACGTCAAATTCGGTCCGAATGTCAGCCGCAGCAGCCTCTAACGCGTCCGCGCCGCGCGCGTTCATCACAAGCGCGACACCGGCGTCAGCAAGACTGCGCGCGCAGCCCAGCCCAAGCCCCTTTGAAGACGCACAGACCAGCGCGCGTTTTCCCTTCAATCCCAAATCCATAGCAAGCTCCCGTATTGTCGGCTATGGTCCTATCAGACCAGATAAACTTGAACAATTGACCCATTGTTGTCGGGTCGTTGACGCTTTCGCGCCCGAATCCTAAGATACCGATCTGACCGACGCGGATATCCCGTCGCAGAGGAGCCCCGTTATGAGTGTCAGTACAGCGCCAAGTCAAAGCGTTCCTGTCCTGCGCAACTCGGCGTTTCGCGTCACAAATGGCGTGAACCGCGGTGATCCAGTGATGATCGCCGAAGAGTTGCTGCATGACGATATCTACGGGCTGGTCGAAGATGACACGCAGCACAGGCTTGCGATTGCCTATGACCGCGTCCGCGACGGCTTTGTGATTGCACAGGACACCGAAATCGGCACGCCCGGCGCAGATCTGGCCGTTGATTGCGCGATCACGGTGATGTCGACCGACAGCTCAACCTGCGAAATCCTTGTGCTGGTCGAGGTCGACAATAATGAATTGGCCGAAATCTATCTGGTCCCGCTTGCACAATTGCACCCCAAGATGGATTACACACTTGTCGGCATCGATGAGACCGCCGGCGCCAAACGCATGTCCGAACTGGCTTGCGTGTCCTTTACACGCAGCACGATGATTACAATGGCCTCGGGCGCGCAAAAACCTATCGAGGAATTGCGCATCGGCGACCGGGTCCTGACCCGCGATGACGGCCCGCAACAAATCCGCTGGATCGGGCAAAGCACGATGCGCGCTGTGGGCAGTTTTGCCCCGATCTGCATCAAGGCCGGGACACTGAACAATGCCGACGATCTGATCGTCAGCCCCGATCACCGCCTGTTCATCTATCAACGCGATGATGCGTTGGGGGCGGGACGATCCGAAGTGCTGGTCAAGGCCCGCCTGTTGGTCAATGGCACAAGCGTGGTCCAGCAAGACGGCGGCTTTGTGGACTATTTCCAACTGCTTTTCGACAGTCACCAGATCATCTACGCCGAAGGCCATGCCGCCGAAAGCTTCCTGCTCGATCCGCCCACAAGGCCCGCCTTACCAGACACGCTGGACACCGCACTCCACCAGGTGATCCCTTCCCATTCCGACAGCACGCACCGGGAATTCGAAGTCGCCGAAAGCCTGGTGTCAGGCGATGCCGCTGAAACTCTGCGCCGTGCCTCCACCCGCTGACCCACAGGTGCCGACAGTTTATCTAAATTTGCGCCGCCCCCCTTCGCTTTTTCAAAATATCCCCGCCGGAGGCGCCCCCGCTTCCCATCCCGCGCGCCCTCGCCTATAGGGTTGCCCATGTTAGACAAACCCACAAATCGCCCCGATCTGCCCCCCGAAATTGCGCGCCGTCGCACTTTTGCGATCATCTCGCACCCGGATGCAGGCAAGACGACCCTGACCGAGAAGTTCCTGCTCTATGGCGGTGCCATCCAGATGGCCGGTCAGGTCCGCGCCAAGGGGGAGGCCCGGCGCACCCGGTCGGACTTCATGCAGATGGAGAAGGATCGCGGCATCTCGGTCTCGGCCTCGGCGATGTCGTTTGATTACGCCGACTTCCGCTTCAATCTTGTCGACACGCCCGGCCACTCGGATTTCTCCGAGGACACCTACCGCACGCTGACGGCGGTCGATGCGGCGATCATGGTCATTGATGGCGCCAAAGGTGTGGAAAGCCAAACCCAGAAACTCTTTGAAGTCTGTCGTCTGCGCGACCTACCCATCTTGACCTTTTGCAACAAAATGGACCGCGAAAGCCGAGATACATTCGAAATTATTGACGAAATCCAAGAAAACCTTGCGATTGACGTAACGCCCGCCAGCTGGCCCATCGGGGTCGGTCGCGACTTCATGGGATGCTATGATCTGTTGCGTGATCGGCTGGAATTGATGGACCGCGCGGACCGCAACAAGGTCGCTGACAGTATCGAAATCACCGGTTTGGATGACCCCAAACTGGCCGAGCATGTCCCGGCGGATCTTCTGGAAAAATTCCTCGAAGAGGTCGAGATGGCGAAGGAATTGCTGCCACCGCTTGATCCGCAAGCGTTGCTGGAGGGCACGCTGACGCCGATATGGTTCGGCTCTGCGATCAACTCCTTCGGGGTCAAGGAATTGATGGACGGCATCGCAAATTATGGGCCTCAGCCACAAGTGCAGCGCGCTCAGCCGCGCGAGATTGCGCCGGAAGAGCCGAAAGTCGCAGGCTTTGTGTTCAAGGTGCAGGCCAATATGGACCCCAAGCACCGCGACCGTGTGGCGTTCGTGCGCATGGCGTCGGGGCATTTCAAACGCGGGATGAAGCTGACCCATGTCCGCAGCAAAAAACCGATGGCGATCAGCAATCCGGTGCTGTTTCTGGCGTCTGACCGCGAATTGGCAGAGGAAGCCTGGGCGGGCGATATCATCGGCATCCCGAACCATGGGCAATTGCGCATCGGTGACACGCTGACCGAAGGCGAGGCGCTGCGCGTCTCAGGCATTCCGTCTTTCGCGCCGGAACTGCTGCAAGGCGTCCGTGCAGGCGATCCGATGAAAGCCAAACACCTGGAAAAAGCACTGATGCAATTCGCCGAAGAAGGCGCGGCGAAGGTCTTCAAACCTTCCATCGGCTCGGGCTTTATCGTGGGCGTCGTCGGCGCATTGCAGTTCGAAGTCCTCGCCAGCCGGATCGAACTGGAATACGGGCTTCCCGTGCGCTTCGATCAAAGCCAGTTCACGTCGGCGCGCTGGGTCAATGGCGACAAGGACGCTGTGGATAAGTTTGTGAATAGTAACAAACAGCACATCGCCCACGATCATGACGGCGACATCGTCTATCTGACGCGTCTGCAATGGGATATTGACCGGATCGAGCGCGACTATCCTGAAGTTAGGCTAACCGCCACCAAAGAGATGATGATCTAAACGCCCTGCCCCGCAACGATTTGCTTGCAGAAAGCTGACTGTTGCGCAGATGTGCATAATATCCCGAGGGCGTGACCAAACCGCTCTTTCACAAGGGGTTTCATTGACCATTCAGGCGAAATTGCGTAAGTCGCCTTTACGACGGGCGCATTGTGGATAACCACGGGCCATACGGGTCTGCCCCCCATTAACCGATACGGGCCAGACGTGTCCGTAAACTCCGGATACGCATGACAAAATTTACCGATTTGAACTTGGATCCCAAGGTCCTGAAAGCCATCGCTGACGCGGGCTATGACACCCCGACGCCCATTCAAGCTGGCGCCATTCCACCGGCGCTTGAAGGGCGCGATGTTCTGGGTATCGCCCAAACCGGGACTGGCAAAACCGCCAGTTTCACCCTTCCGATGATTACGATGCTCGCCAAAGGGCGCGCCCGGGCACGGATGCCGCGCGCGTTGGTTCTGGCGCCTACGCGCGAATTGGCGGCTCAGGTGGCCGAAAACTTCGACACCTACACCAAACACCTCAAGCTGACGAAAGCGCTGCTTATCGGCGGCGTGTCGTTCAAGGAACAAGACGCGCTGATCGATCGCGGCGTCGACGTGCTGATCGCCACACCCGGCCGCCTGCTGGATCATTTCGAGCGCGGCAAGCTGCTGCTGACCGGCGTGCAGATCATGGTGGTCGATGAGGCTGACCGGATGCTTGATATGGGCTTCATCCCCGATATCGAACGCATCTTCTCGCTGACGCCATTCACGCGCCAGACGCTATTTTTCTCGGCCACGATGGCGCCCGAGATTGAGCGGATCACCAACACCTTCCTCAGCGGGCCGGCCAAGATCGAAGTGGCCCGGGCTGCCACCACGTCCGAGAATATTGCGCAAGGCGTGGTAATGTTCAAAGCCTCGCGCAAGGACCGTGAAGGCACCGAGAAACGTAAACTTCTCAGAAGCTTGATCGAAAGCGAAGGGGATGCGTGCAAAAACGCGATCATCTTCTGCAACCGTAAGGTTGATGTCGATGTCGTCGCCAAATCCATGAAGAAATACGGGCTGGATGCCGCGCCGATCCACGGCGATCTGGACCAGTCCAAACGGATGGAAACGCTTGACGGGTTCCGCGATGGAACCTTGCGCTTTCTGGTGGCGTCCGACGTGGCCGCGCGCGGCCTGGACATCCCCGACGTGACCCATGTCTTCAACTACGACGTGCCCAGCCACGCCGAAGACTATGTGCACCGGATCGGGCGCACCGGCCGTGCCGGCAAAAAGGGCACCACGATGATGATCTGCGTGCCCCGCGATGAAAAGAACTTCGCCGATATCGAACGTCTGGTAAAGATGGAGATCCCCCGCATCGACAATCCGCTGGGCGATGGCAAACAGGTCGAGAACACGGACGCCGCGCCGGCAGAAAGCACCGAAGAAAAGCCAAAGCGCACGCGCAGCCGGAAGCCCAAGGGTGATGCTCCGAAAGAGGCGAAAGCAGACACGCCCGAGAAGGTCGAAACCAAAGAAAGCGCCCAACCCGAACGCGAAAAGCGCTCGCGTGGTGGACGTGGCCGGGGCCGTAAGGATGACGGCGGCGGAAATAGCCGCATTGTCGGTATGGGCGATCACATGCCGACCTTCATCGCCAAAAGCTTTGAGGAACGCTCTGCCGGATAAGGCGGGATTTTCGGTATTTAGAGACAAAAGAAGGGCCGCGCTCGACTGAACGCGGCCCTTTTTGCAGCTGGTTGCGGATGCTTTGCTCTGCGACCTGCTAGCTCAGGCGCGAAATCACCGACGTGACCTCGACCTTTTTGCCTATCTCGGCTTGAGTTGTCTGGCGCACGATCCGCTTCATTTGCTCTTCAAGCTTGTCATCATCGGCCAGCGTCCTGTCATCGGCCCGGCGCAGGAACTGGCTCAGATCTTCTTCCAGAATGTCGACCAACGGCGCGTTTGACTGGCCCTGCTCGGCCAGCCCTTTGGTTTCGCACCACGGCTCGCCCAGCGGCTCGCCATCCTCGTCGATAATCACCGTGACGATGACATGGCCATTCAGCGCCATCCGCATCCGGTCGCGCACGATACCGTCCAGCGCGCCGACCTGCACCGAGCCGTCCAGATAGGTGCGCCCGGTCTCGACATATTCGGCGACCGAAGGCGCGTTGCCGCCCAGATCGACCATCATTCCATTCACGGCAACAACACCGGCCAAGCCTTTGGTTTTACCTAGTTTGACATGGGCGCGCAGGTGGCGATGTTCGCCGTGCATCGGGATCAGGATCTGCGGTTTGACGATGTCGTGCATCGCCTCAAGATCAGGCCGGTTGGCGTGGCCTGAGACATGATAAAGGCCTGAGCTGTCATCGACCACGTCGACACCCATTTCCGAGAACTGGTTGATGATCGAAATCACACCGCGCTCATTTCCGGGGATCGTTTTGGACGAAAAAAGGAACATATCCCCTTCTTTCATCGTGATGCCGCGATATTTGCCGCGCGCCAGTTGGGCAGAGGCCGCGCGGCGCTCCCCTTGGGAGCCGGTGACGACCAGCATCAGGTTTTCACGCGGGATGTTCACCGCATCCTCTGCCGTCACGAGGGACGGGAAGTCGCTCAAAATGCCGGTCTCCACGGCCGCTTCGATCATCCGGCTCATGGCGCGGCCCAGAAGGCAGCCCGAGCGGCCTGCGGCCACGCCCGCCTCTGCCAGCGTTTTCACCCGCGCAATGTTGGAGGCGAAGGTCGTGGCCACAACCATGCCTTCGGCGCTTTCAACGAGCTTGGTGATCTCGGGCCCAACGGTTGCCTCGGACCGCCCTTCGGCATGCGAAAACACATTGGTGCTGTCACAGACCAGCGCTTTGACGCCGGGCTTGGAAATTTCCTCCCACATGGCGCGATCAAAAGGCTCGCCGACCAAAGGCGTCTCGTCGATCTTGAAATCACCCGTGTGCACGATGCGCCCGTCCGGCGTGTCGATCAGCAGGCCAGAGCTTTCGGGGATTGAGTGGGAAATCGGCAGGAATGCCACCGTGAACGGCCCCACATCGACGTTTTCGGGATAGGCGCTGACGGTCTTTACGGCATCCGGATCCACCCCGTATTCATCCAACTTGCGCCGGGCGATATTGGCGGTGAAGGCGCGTGCATAGATCGGCGCGCGCAGCCGGTGATAAAGATGCCCCACCGCGCCCACGTGATCCTCATGGGCGTGCGTGATGAACACCCCGTCGATGCGGTCGCGCCGCTCTTCCAGCCAGGCGATATCCGGCAAGATCAGATCGACCCCCGGCGTGCCGTCCATATCGGGGAAGGTGACCCCCAGATCTACAATGATGAACCGCTCGCGCCCTTCGGCCCCATAGCCGTAGACATAGCAATTCATCCCGATCTCCCCCGCGCCACCGAGGGGGAGGTATACCGCGCGTTCACTGCTCATTATTTTTCCTTGTTATAGCGATGGATCACGGTCAGGCCGTGCATTGTCAGATCGTCTTCGAACACGTCAAATAGCGCGTGCCCTTGCTGGAACAACGGGGCCAGCCCCCCGGTCGAGACAACTTTCATCGGACGGTCCCGGTCGTCCTTGATCTTGGTGCAGATGCCGTTGATGAGGCCGACATAGCCCCAAAAGACACCCGATTGCATACAGGCCACCGTGTTGGTGCCGATCACCTGATCGGGCACGGTGACATCGACATGGGGCAAGGCGGCAGCCGCTTGGTGGAGCGCCTCGAGCGACAGGTTCACACCCGGCGCGATAGCCCCGCCAATATAGGCGCCGTCATGGTCGACCACATCAAAGGTCGTCGCGGTGCCGAAATCCACGATAATCAGATCGCCGCCATGCAGATCGAAGCCTGCCACGGTGTTGACCAACCGGTCCGGGCCCACTTGGGTCCCCTCGTCCACGCGCGGCTCGACCGGCAGCTTGCAGTCGGGCTTGCCAACCACCATCGGGCGGCAGTTAAAGTAGCGATCCGACAGGACCCTCAGGTTGAAGACCACGCGCGGCACCGTCGACGAGATGATGACCTCGGTGATCTCGACATTGATCTTTTCCACATCCATCAGCGTGCGCAGCCAGACATAGTACTGATCCGCCGTGCGCTGATGCTCGGTCGAGGCGCGCCATGTGGCGATGAACTCAGCGCCGTCCCAGATGGCAAAGACGGTGTTGGTGTTGCCGCAGTCAATGGTCAGAAGCATCTTATGCCCCCTCGAAGAAAACGTCGGCCGCCGGGATCGCGACGCGGGATTTTGCCGTGGATAGAACAAGTTGGCCTGTCTCGTCCACTGTTTCAAACGTCCCGATGGTTTCGCCAGTTACCGTGCGGGCGCGGATCACCTCGCCCAGACGGGCGGCGCGCGCAAGCCAGGCGGTACGGATCGGCGCAAAGCCGAATGTGGTGAATTGCGCCTCCCAATGGGCATAGGCCGGGGCCAGCAGATCCAGGAAATCCTCGGGCGGGATCGCAACGCCGGTTTCCCCGACCAACGACACGGGCCGCACCGCGCCCGGCTCGACATCGGCGGGGGACGGCGCCCCGGCAAGGTTGATCCCGATGCCGATAGACAGATGCCCTGCCCCCGTCCGTTCCAGCAGAATACCCGCCACCTTGCCCCCGTTCAGCAACACGTCATTGGGCCATTTCAGGGTAAAGCTATCGGGCCGCCCTGTTGCAGCCACAAAGGCATCGTTCAACGCCAGGGAGGCCACGAAGGTGCGCAAGGCCACCTGTTCGGGTTGCTCGACCGGTTGCATGACGTAGGTCGCCGCGAAATTGCCTTTGGGCATGGCCCAGGCGCGGCCCCGGCGCCCCCGCGCTGCGGTTTGCTCCAGCGCGAGGATCCATGTTGGCGCGGACAAAGTTCCCGCGATGCGACCGGCCTCGCTCAGCGTGCTGTCCACACGCTCAAGCACAAGCCGTTCCACGCCGTCAGGCCACTCAATTAACAAGGGTTGCCGCCGCTGCCGCTGCCACGCTTTCGACGCCGAAGAGGTTGATGATGCCCAGCAGCATCACGGCCGCAGACCCCATCAGAAAGCTCCACAAGACCGGGTTCATCCCGGTGTCGAGCCCTTCTTTATCCTCGCCGAAATACATGTAGTAGACGATGCGCAGATAATAGAACGCACCGATCACCGAGGCGATCACCCCCGCCACGGCCAGCCAGCCAAGCCCCGCGTCATAAGCCGCACGCAGCACGTAGAATTTGCCGAGAAAGCCTGCCAGCGGCGGCACGCCCGCAAGGGAGAACATCAGCACAAGCACGGCCATCGCCTTGAGCGGTTCCCGCTTGGAATACATCTGCAGGCTATTGATATCGGTGACAGGCTGGCCGTCTTTCTCCATGCTCAGAATGAAGGCGAAGGTGCCGATATTCATCGCCACATAGATCGCCATATAGATCAGCATCGCCTGCACGCCGCAGGCCGTGCCCGCCGCCAGCCCCATCAGTGCAAAGCCCATATGCGCGATGGACGAATAGGCCATCAGGCGCTTGATGTTCTGCTGGCCAATGGCCGCGATCGCGCCAAGGAACATCGAGATCACCGATAGGAACGCGACGATCTGCTGCCAGTCGCTGACCACGCCTGAGAACGCGTCATGCACCACGCGGGCAAACAGCGCCATGGCGGCAACCTTGGGCGCGGTGGCAAAGAAAGCTGTGATGGGGGTCGGCGAGCCTTCGTAGACGTCGGGCGTCCACATATGGAAGGGTGCGGCGGAGACCTTGAACGCCAGACCCGCAATCAGGAACACCAGACCAAAGAGAAGCCCGAGGGAGATGCCTTCGGAGGCCGCTTCCACAATGCCGGTGAAGAGCGTGGTGCCTGCATAGCCATAGGTCAGCGACGCGCCGTACAGCAGCAGGCCCGAGGACAGCGCGCCAAGCACGAAATACTTCAGGCCCGCTTCGGTGGATTTCACACTGTCACGGCGCAGCGACGCCACCACATAAAGCGCCAGCGATTGCAGCTCGAGCCCCATGTAAAGCGCCATCAGATCGCCCGCGCTGACCATCATCATCATGCCAATGACCGACAGCGTCACAAGGATCGGATATTCGAACCGCAGCAGATCACGTTTGAGCATATATTCCTGGCTCATCAACAAGATCGCCGCAGCGCTTAGCAGGATCGTGACCTTGGCAAAGCGCGCAAAGCCGTCATCGACGAACATCCCGCCGAACGCCACGCGGGTGCCCCCACCCGACAGCGCGATCCAGATGGCCGTGGCGACCAGCACGACAGACGTTGTCAAAAGCACCATCGGTGCGGCCTTGTCTTTCGACGTGTAGACAGTAATCAGCAGCGCGCCCATCGCATAGATGGCAAGCAAAAGCTCGGGCAGGACAACTGAGATATCGGCGGAAATCATCGTGTCTTTTCCTTAATTCTCGGCAACCATCGTCGCAGCCTCAAAGGCCGCCTGCGCGGTTTCCACATCGCTCACAAGGGCCGCAACCGAAGGGCTGATGATGTCGGTGACAAGCGCCGGATAGACCCCCAGCAGGATCGTCATGATGACCAGCGGCGCAAAAATCGCGCGCTCGCGGCGGGTCATGTCGGTGATGGTTTTCAGGCTTTCCTTGATAAGATCACCCATCACCACACGGCGGTAAAGCCACAGCGCGTAGGCCGCCGACAGGATTACACCCGTCGTGGCCACGGCGGCGACCCATGTGTTGACCTGGAACACGCCGACCAGCGTCAGGAATTCCCCGATAAAGCCCGACGTGCCGGGCAAGCCGACATTGGCCATTGTGAACAGCATGAAGATCAGGGCGTAAGCGGGCATGCGGGCGACAAGGCCGCCGTAAGCATCAATCTCACGCGTGTGCATGCGGTCGTAGATCACGCCAACACATAGGAAGAGCGCGCCGGAGATGAAGCCGTGGCTGAGCATCTGGAAGATCGCGCCGTCGACGCCTTGCTGGTTGGCCGCGAAAATGCCCATGGTCACGAAGCCCATATTGGCGACGGAGCTGTAGGCAATCAGCTTTTTCATGTCCTCCTGCACCATCGCGACGAGCGAGGTATAGACGATGGCAATCGCGCTCATCCACAGAACCAACGGGGCCATGATGTCGGAGGCCACGGGGAACATCGGCAGGCTGAACCGCAGGAAGCCATAGCCACCCATTTTCAGCAGGATCGCCGCCAGCACGACAGAGCCCGCAGTGGGCGCTTGCACATGGGCATCTGGCAGCCATGTGTGCACCGGCCACATTGGCATCTTCACCGCGAAGGACGCGAAGAAGGCCAGCCACAGCAACGTCTGCATGCCGCCGATGATCTGTATGCCCAACAGGCTGAACGTCTCGGTTCCGAATTCGTGATTCAGCAGCGTTGGGATATCCGTCGTGCCTGCATCGCTGAACATCGCCACCATGGCGACAAGCATCAGCACCGAACCAAGGAAGGTATAGAGGAAGAACTTGAAGCTCGCATAAACGCGGTTCGCCCCGCCCCAGATACCGATGATGAGGAACATCGGGATCAGACCGGCCTCGAAGAAGAGGTAGAACAGCACCAGATCGCGCGCGCAGAAAACGCCGATCATCAGCGTCTCAAGCACTAGAAAGGCGATCATATATTCTTTGACGCGGTGAGTGACGTTCCACGACGCGGCAATCACCAGCGGCATCGTAAACGTGGTCAGCATCACAAAGAGAACGCTGATCCCGTCAACGCCCATCTTATATTGCAGACCCAGCAGCCAGTCGCGTTCTTCCACGAACTGGAAACCGGTATCGTTCGGATCAAAGCCCGTCAGGATGAAGATCGAAAACAGAAACGTCGCGGTGGTCGCCCACATCGCAACCCATTTGGCATTGCGGTTGGCAGCCTCATCATCCCCGCGCAGGAAAAGCGCAAGGATGATCGCACCCAGCAGGGGCAGGAAGGTGACGATGGAAAGAAGGTTGTCCATCAGTTGGCCCCTCCAAACATCGTCATCCAGGTAATCAGGACGACAATTCCCAGCACCATCGCGAAGACATAGTGGAACATGTAGCCCGACTGCGCGCGCCCTGCGAGGCGGGTCAGGAACGGCACGATGCCCATGGCCAGCCCGTTGATACCGCCATCAATCGTGGCCCCGTCGCCCTTCTTCCAGAGGAAGCGGCCAAGCCATTTCGCAGGCTGCACGAAGATCGCGTTATAGAGCTCATCGAAGTACCATTTGTTCAGCAAGAACTGATAGAGCGGCCATTGGCTTTCGGCCAGTTTGGCAGGCAGATCGGGGCGGCGGATATACATCTGGTAAGCCGTGAGAAACCCAATCAGCA
>ERZ1740070.1738-NODE-1738-length-13283-cov-5.905050_pt1 | contig 13283 bp, 9 predicted proteins | sample MGYA00581734_ERZ1740070 | MGnify/ENA primary metagenome ERZ1740070 (study PRJEB43018, sample SAMN04849744) | marine metagenome | isolation source: floating plastic debris | place: Pacific Ocean | collected 2008-09-01 | study: EMG produced TPA metagenomics...
CAAAGATAACAACATTCCAATCATGGTGTTTAACCTCTCTGTACGAGGCAATATCAACCGCGCCATGATGGGTGAACCTATTGGAACAATTGTAGGAGAGTCCTGTGAAGTTAGCTGATTTGGGTGAAGTAGAAGACGCCATGAAAAAGGCAGTTGAATCGACCAAGCGGTCTTTCAACACCATTCGAACAGGCCGTGCGAGTGCCTCACTCCTCGACAAAATTATGGTGGACTACTACGGCAGCCCCACCAGCCTAAAGTCGCTGGCAAACATCACCACGCCCGATGCCAGCACACTGATGATTCAAGCCTTTGATCCTAGCTCGGTATCCCTCATCGAAAAAGCCATCTCCATGAGCGACGTAGGCCTAGTCCCCAACAGCGACGGCTCCCTCATCCGGCTAAATATTCCACCGCTCACCACCGAGCGCCGTCAGGAATTTGCCAAAATCGCCGGTAAATATGCAGAAGAAGGCCGCGTATCGGTGCGGAACGTCCGCCGCGACGGCATCGACCTCGCCAAAAAGCAAGAGAAAGACGGCGACATCTCCGAAGACGAATCGAGAGATATGCAGGACGAAGTCCAAAAGCTCACAGACAAGTACACCAAGCAAATCGACGCAGCCTTGGCCGAAAAGGAAAAAGCGATTCAAACGGTTTAAATGTCAGACGATACCTTTTCTATAGTCGACTGCATTGTTGTGGGCGGCGGCCCAGGCGGCAGCGCAGCGGCATACCACTTAGCCAAAGCTGGCCGCTCAGTTCTACTTCTCGAAAAAGCAGCCCTGCCTAGATACAAAGCCTGCACAGGAGCCGTTTCTCCCAGCGTGGCCGACTGGTTCGATTTTGATTTTTCGCCCGCTATCGACAGCCAAGTCCGGCGCGTTCGCTACACCTGGAAACTCGGCGACGTAGTAGATGCAGAGCTAGAGACAGAGCCTATTTGGAGCGTAAAGCGCGAAGTATTTGATCAGTTTTTAATCGACCAGGCTAAGGCCGCTGGCGCACAGGTTCGAGATAAAACAGCGGTAACGGGGATTGCCTTTCAGGGCGATCGCACCGCCGCCAACGAGCCCTACTGGCAAGTACAGGTACAAACCCAAAGCGGGCCTAGCACACTCAATGGGCGGTACTTAATCGCGGCAGACGGTGCTAACGGCCCTATGGCCGACTGGCTTGGCTTTCGTCAGCACAAGCTACGAGAAGCTGGCACCCTTGAAGTCGATACCCACGAGCCCGTTGCAGCAGGCGCTTTCAGCTTTGAGTTTGGCATGGTCAAAAATGGCTGCCTATGGAGCTTTCCAAAACACCAGGGCTATTCCTTCGGCGTCAGCAGCTTCATTGGCAACTCGGTAAAGGCACCAGAAAAGCTGCTAAAACAGTACGCACCAGCGTTTGGCGTAAGTGCTCAGCAAGGAACTTTGCATACTCACCCGCTCAAGCTGTGGGACGGCAACCATACGCTCCACGCACAGCAAGCGCTGCTAGTAGGCGAAGCCGCTGCCATCGTAGACCCACTCACGGCAGAAGGCATTCGGCCAGCGATGTACAGCGGCATGGAAGCTGCAAAAGCGCTGGACAAGGCGCTCAGTGGTGACGCCGATGCACTATCGGGCTACACCCAAACCATTCATGAAAACTGGGGAAGCGATATGCAGTGGGCCCAGCGCATTGCCAGCGTCTATTTTCGCGTGCCGAAAATTGGCTACCGGGTAGGCATCAAGCGGCCTACAGCCACCAAGCGCCTAGGTCAAATTTTGGCCGGTGAAGTGAGCTACGCGGACATTGCAAACCGAGTGATTAAGCGGATCAGCACTAGTTTTATTCCAGGCATGGGCAAGTAGCTGGCCACAGACCTGCTGAAAAAATCGCTGACGTCTTCGCCATAGCCTCATAGATTGGTGGCAACAGCAATACCTTGCGCAGCATTTGCCTTGGCACAATCGATCAAAGCAATGCCGGTAAGCGGTTGATTAGCAGCCATAAAATTGCTTGAGTTGTGTGTTTATTGACTCAAGCTTATTGATACCATTTCCTATCAGGACAAAACCGACCTCTTAAGTCAGAGATCGCATAGGTCGTAGGTCAACAGACTGGCAGCTAAGCATCAGCAATGTTGCCTATGTCTGTTCGTCTTATCAATAAAAACGGGTACCTTGTAATCGCATCATAAGTATTTGATTTCAGGCATTTGATTTCGGGTATTCAATTGCCTAGTGCCTACAACGCCTCCGTAAATATTTTTTCATAAATATCGATAACGTTAATGCAAACTGGATTTGAGCAGATAACGAAAAGTATTGTAGTACTGGGGATTGTAAGCAACAGCCTGGCACTGGGAATTCAGCCGAGCTTAGCCACCGACCTGATTACCTCAAAATCACTACAGGTGCAGACACTAGCAGCAGATGCTTTACAGGTAGCCACTAGTACCCAGCCGAACAGCCCTCGAGCTGCCACGCAGCCTTTTCCCGACCTAACGTTCTCAGAACCCGCACCCAGATTTACTCGCTCTACTAACCTAGTGCAGCCGACCAGTGAGCCAAGGGCGCTGATCAGTCCAGCTCAATATTTAGACCAATATTCAGCACCCTCTCGCGGCCAATCTGCCAGCCAATATCTAAGTCAGAACGCTCCAGCAAGTGAGCTCAACGAACCGGAAGAAGAAGTCACACCTCTGCCTGAACCGGCCCCGGTACTGCCCGAGAGTGAAACAGCACCGACACCAGCACCCACCTCGCCCAGCAGTGGAGAAGTCCTGGTCAATAAAATTCAGGTGGTGGGGAGCAGTGTTTTTACTGACGCTGAGTTTGATCCGATTGTCAGCGATTATGAAGGCCGCGAACTCGGGTTGCGCGAGCTGCGTCAGATTGCCGACGATATTACTCAGCTCTATTTGGAGTCTGGCTATATTACGTCTCGGGCCGTCCTCAGTGAACAAACCATTGTAGGAGGCGTGGTTCAAGTGCGGGTGGTAGAGGGCTCACTCGAAAATATTCAGGTAGAAGGAACCAATCGCCTGGCGAACTATGTGCGCGATCGCGTTAACTTAGCCAATCGCACACCGCTCAATCAGGTCGACTTAGAATCTCAGCTTCAGCTGCTGCGCGCAGATCCCTTAATCGAGCGCATCGAAGCCAGCTTGCGCGCCGGTACAGGCGAAGGCCAAAGCCGACTAATTGTACGCGTACTAGAAGCCCCTGCCTTTTCGGGAAGAGCCGTCTTCGACACCAACTCGCCGCCCAGCGTAGGCGTAGCCCGCATGGGCATCGAAACAAACTACAGCAACGCCCTGGGCCTAGGTGACCAGCTATCACTCTCGGCTTACCGCACCACCACTGGCGGATCCAATACCTACGGCATCACGTACAAAGTACCGCTCAATGCGCTAAATGGCACGCTGCAAGCGCGCTATTTGCCCAGCTCGTTTGAACTGATCGACCCCGCGCTGGCTTCGCTGGGAGTCACAGGTTCTTCCAGTACCTATGAGCTTACCTACCGACAGCCGATCATTCGCAAACCCAACGAGGAATTCGCCCTTTCGCTAGGATTTCGGCAGCGTTCGGGTGAAACACTCATTAGCGATGTTGTCGTCGATTCGACGCGTACCAGCGTATTTCAGTTTGGCCAAGACTATCTGCGACGAGATCGGTCTGGGGCTTGGGGACTGCGATCGCAGTTCAACCTCGGCACTGGCCTATTCGACGCCACTAGCCGAGACAATGGCCAAGCCGACGGTCAGTTCTTCAGCTGGCTAGGCCAAGTGCAGCGGGCCCAAGTCATCAATCGTGACAATCTATTACTGATGCAAGGCAGCTTGCAGCTTGCCTCCGAAAGTCTCCTAGGTGCAGACCAGTTCATCATTGGTGGGCCTAGCTCCGTTCGGGGCTATAGCCAAAATGCTCGCTTTGGCGATAACGGTTTCCGCGCTTCGGTAGAAGACAGAATGACCATACAGCGAAATGAAGATGGCTCACCCGCGCTGCAAGTTGCACCCTATATAGACACGGCAATGATTTGGAATCAGGGCGCGGAAACGAGTGAGCAGCGCTTTTTGCTAGGCACAGGTGTAGGGTTGATTGCCAACGTTGTAGACAATGTACAGGCCCGGCTCGATGTAGCGCTACCGCTGGTAGAAATAGACGAGGCAGGTGACAGTCCGCAAGATGTGTTTATCTATTTCAGCATGGACTTTCGCTTTTAGGAATGGCCGTTCGTAGTGCGGAACAACTTCACTGAATATACACACCACATGGTGCCCCTTTTCCATACGGTGCCCCTTTTCTTGGCGTAGCCTGTCCGTAGGACATAGGGGAACCAACGGAGGGGTCTTAGGAGGTTGCGCACTCGTCGAGGACCCCACCCTAGCGGTTACCCTTGAAAAGGGGCACCAAGAGAAAACGCGCCAAGAGAAGGGGCACCAAGAGAAAGAGCACCAAGAGAAAACGCGCCAAGAGAAAGGACGCCAAAAGAAAGGGAATCGAGAAAAGTAGAATTGTCACAGAGGCACGAAGACCATGACTCGGATCTTCAACAAACACTCAGAGAAAGAGAAACGTCAATATCTACGTAACCAATCTGAGATTCACGAACTCGGAAATTTACCACAGCTTAGAAAGCGTTCTGACCGAAATTCTTCAGAAAGTAACTGCATTGCAGACTCAACAATTTCAAGAAGACAAACAGAACACCTAACTTAGAATGCGCCACACAATCACGCCGAGACTTACGATTGATCCGAAATAGGCGAGCGATCGCGCCACCGCCACACCAGCAATATAGGCCACCCCGTGCAATATCCTAAATGCTAGAACTGCGATCGCAGCAATTGCAGTCACTCCATCAGCTTGCCCCGTCACCTCAGCGAGCAAAATCACCGCCGCAATCATCGCCAAGTTGTCGTGATGATTCCGCTGTGCCCGATCCGCTCTTCCTATCCAAGGCGGCCCTTCAATAGACTTCTCTCGATTACTCGCTGCCCATTCAAGGCCACCTTTGCTTACCCGGCCTAGTGCCGGGATGTGGTTCAGCGGAATAGACCAAAGAGCCAAAATAAGCAGACAAATCAGATCGGTCGTCATTTTAATGATGGGGAAGTTAAATACATTGGCCCTATCATCTCAACAACTAAGCAACAAGTAAAACAGATGGATGATCTTTCGATTTCAACCACTTTTCGCGCAAAACGGAACTACCATAGCGTTTTTCAGGCGTATTCTATGCGACACACTTTTCAAAAGTAGCCGATCAAAGACAAAGAGCAATGTTTCTTGACTTGGGCATTCTAAAACCGAACCTAGTACGGACAGCGGAGTCATGAAACGACGCTCATTTCTACAAAACTCGGCCTCAAAAGCAGCTTTGGGCATGTCAAGTACGGCCCTACTCATCGCCTGTGGTCAAACACAAACCGTAGAACAGTCCACCGCAGTAGCCCAAACAGTCATCACTTCACGCCCTATTCTTCAGTGGAAAATGGCCACCAGTTGGCCCAAAAAACTAGACATTTTATTTGGCGGTGCCGAACGTCTGTGCCGCCGCGTCCGTGATATGACCGACGGTCGCTTTTCTATCACACCCTATGCCTCAGGCGAACTTACCCCTGGGCTCAACGTCCTCGATGTCGTTTCTGCTGGCACCGTAGAATGTGGCCACACCGCTAGCTACTACTACGTCGACAAAAATCCAGCCCTTGCCTTTGGTACCACCCTTCCGTTCGGCCTTAACACCGCGCAGCAAAACGCCTGGCTCTACTACGGCGGCGGCCTACAGGCCATACAAGCACTCTACAAGCCCTTCGGCATTATCAACTTTCCAGCTGGCAACACAGGTGTGCAGATGGGCGGCTGGTTTCGCAAACAAATAGAGCAGCCCAACGACCTCAACAGCCTCAAAATGAGAATCCCTGGCATAGGTGGTCAAGTCATGAAGCGCTTAGGTGTAGATGTACAGGTTCTTGCCGCCGACGAAATTGCGCCTGCGCTGCTTGATGGCAGCATCGATGCCGCCGAATGGAACAATCCCTACGACGACGACAAAATCGGCATTACCAAAGCAGCGCCCTACTACTACTATCCCGGCTGGTGGGAACCTGGCGCAACCTACGAACTCCAAATAAACCAGGCCCAATGGGAAAGCCTACCAACCGCCTATCAAGCAGCACTAAAAACCGCTGCCGCCGAAATCAACACCACAATGCCCGCAGAATACAACGCCAAAAATGGCCACGGATTACAGCGATTGAAACAGAACGGCACTCAGGTGATGCCCTTCAACCAGGAAATTTTAACAGCAGCCTACGCAGAGACCACCCAGCTCTATGAAGAATATGCCGACAGTTCAACAGACTTTCGCAGGCTATACACCCAGTGGAAACAATTTAAAGCACAAATATACAGCTGGAACCGAATTAACGAACTCAGCTTCGACCAATTTGTGATGGGAATGGTTAATTGATCTATAGCAACAGCACGCTATCAGCAGCAGCACACCAGCGCCACTTCATCACAGACCTCGCTATTTCAAAACAAACCTTTGGTTAAAACGAGAAAGACAACATCACACCCAGAACAATGAAAAGAAGACATCTCTTAACCCATGCCGCCGTAGGACTTACCAGCGCTACCACGCTAGGCGCTTGCCGCAGCAAACGTCAAACCACGACACCCACAACCGCGCAAGCAAGCATCTCAGATGGCTCACCCGTCGTGCAGTGGCAAATGGCTACCAGCTGGCCAAAGTCTCTCCAAATTCTGTTCGACAGTGCAGATCTCTTTTGCCGGCAAGTGAGCCAAATGACCAACGGCAACTTTATCATTACGCCGTATCCAGCCGGTGAACTAGCCGATGGGCTAGAAGTGCTTTCTGCGGTGCAAGCTGGCACCGCAGCTTGCGGCCACACCGCCAGCTACTACTACCTCAACCAAAGCAATGCACTCGCTTTTGGCACCACCCTCCCGTTTGGGCTCAACGCCGCTCAGCAAAATGCCTGGCTATACTACGGCGGCGGGCTAGAAGCCATGCAGGCCGTCTACGCTGAGCTGGGTGTGATTAACTTTCCCGGCGGCAATACCGGTGGGCAAATGGGCGGATGGTTCAAACGCGAAGTCAACACCATTCAAGACTTTCAAGGGATGAATATGCGCGTCCCTGGACTCGGTGGCAAAATATTAGAGCGGTTAGGCGTTACCATTCATACGCTATCGGGCGGACAAATTTTTGATGCGCTCGACAAAGGTACCATCGAAGCCGCTGAGTGGAAAAACCCCCACGCAGACGAAACCCTAGGGCTTAACCGAGTTGCCCCTTACTACTATTACCCAGGGTGGTGGGAACCCGGTACCAGCTACGAGTTTCAAATCAATATAGACGCCTGGAATAAACTGCCTAGCCACTACCAGGAAATATTTAAAGCGGCCGCTGCCGATATTAACAACAAAATGCTGGCCCAGTTTAACGCCGTCAACGGAGACGTACTCAACCGGCTAGTCATTGGCGGCACACAGCTTTTGCCCTTTTCAAAAGAGATTTTGACAGCAAGCTACCAGGCGGCCTTTGAACTTTACGACGAAATTGCCAGTGAAGATACTCAGTTCAACACAATTTACCAGTCGTGGAAAACTTTTCGCTCAGAAATTTACCAGTGGAACCGGGTCAATGAACTGAGCTTTGCAGACTTTGTGATGAATCAGTCAGCTGAGCAATAGTCGGCCCAATCAAAAGCGACAGCAAGCCCCTTAGAAAAGATTTCTTCGCAACCGTGCCGACGTATGGCTTACCAAAATCACATCGTTAGTCAGCTCAAGCGTAGGGTTCAGCAACGAGTAAAGTCAGCTCAGCCTTTGTTTTTGAACGTCCATTTTTTTAACCGGCTCAGCATCAGCCACAAGCTAAATGTGGGCTTTGGCATGCTGGTAATTTTGACCTTTTTAGTGGTGGGTCGTAACGCTGCAGTCTTTTTGCAACGCAAAATATTCAACAAACTCAGGAGCTCAGAGTGCCTACAGCGCTCGCCTCTAGCCAAGCACAGCAAGAACTCCTCAAAATGTCTGCCCATATTCGAGGCTACCTAGTTACCGGCAGCTCCGAATATCGAAATCAGTACTACCTTTCTCGGCAGACTTTCGAACAAGAGCTAGCTGCTATGATTAGGATGCTAGCCACCAACTCAGCAACAGATAACAGCGAACAGCTTGCCGAACTAGAAACCCTGTATGCCCAGTGGCGACAGATTCCAGAAGAGCTGTTTGTCCTCAGCGACAACTTTCTAGACAATCAACCGGCCCTAAAACTCTTTCAAGAAGAGGGCGAGCTAAGCTTGCTTAATATTCAATCCGAGACACAGGCGCTCATCAACTTGCAGGCCGAGCGATCGCCCTCCGCTGAAAACATAAAAATGCTCAAGGAGCTAGCGGCTTTTCAGACGTCGTCGGCACTGTTAGGCTCATCTCTTAGAGCCTACATTATCACCAGAACACCGGATTTTCGATTTGAATATACAGGCAAATCAAGGGCCGCAAATCAGCACTGGAAAACCATTACAGACAATTTAGAACAGCTGACGCCAGCCCAACAAGACAGTATAGAAAGCATTCAAGTCCAGAGACAACAGCTTTTGGATATTGTTCCAGAGCTACTGAGCATTGTGGAAAGCGATCGCTATCGCGAAGATCTCTTCGTATTTAGTACGCAGGCAGAGCCCCTTGCGGCCGAAATGTCCACATTGCTCAACGAAATTGTCCTTCGCCAGCAGCAGCGCTTAGAAGATGAGCTAGCACTCAGTAAAACAGGCCTCGTTAGGGCACAATGGCAAACGCTAGCTGGCAGCTTCATCGCACTGGGAATAGCCCTGAGACTCACGCTATTACTTCGTCGCAAAATTGCCGATCCTATCGTGCGGCTTACGCAGGCCACCGCGCAAATCATTGAGGGCAATTTGGAAGCCAAGACAGCAATCGAATCTGAGGACGAAATTGGCTCCCTGGCCAAAATGTTCAATCAAATGACAGACTACCTCAAAGCATCCCATGAAAATTTGGAACGCAACAACATCGCACTCGAATCGCAAAAAACAGAATTAGAATCTAAAAATATTCAAATCAACCAGGCACTAGAAGCCTTGCAGGAGACGCAATCCCAGCTCATTCAAACTGAGAAAATGTCTAGCTTGGGACAAATGGTGGCAGGCATCGCTCACGAAATCAACAATCCGGTGAGTTTCATCCATGGCAACCTACCCTGTATGCAGGAGTACACCAGTGATTTGATCGATCTAGTCAGGCTCTACGAGCAGTACTATGCCGACGACAAAGCAGAAATAAAAGCCAAAAAAGAAGAGATTGAGCTCGACTTTTTGCTGATGGATATTCCTCGCACTATTGTCTCTATGCAAACAGGTACGCAGCGAATTCGAGATATTGTACTTTCACTACGCAATTTTTCGCGGCTAGATGAGTCCGATATGAAGCAAACCACAGTGGCCGAAGGGTTGGAAAGTACGCTGCTGATTCTACAAAGTCGATTGGGTATTCAGGCGTTTCGGCCAGCCATTACCCTAGTCAAGCAGTATGGCGACTTACCTGGTATTGAATGCTACCCAGGCCAGCTCAATCAAGTCTTTTTGAACATTTTATCCAATGCGATTGATGCCGTTGACAGTGCTAGCCATCCAGAAGAGATCAATCATAAAAGCAGAAAAGAAAACAGCAAAAAAAACAGCGAAAAGAACAAACCTGATTGGAAACCTAAGATTGTTATCACAACAGATACGCAGCTCACTACAAACAACGAACAGCAGATCAGCATAGAAATACAAGACAATGGAGAAGGTATGGACGATTACACAATGCAGAGTATGTTCGACCCCTTCTTTACAACCAAGCCAGTTGGGTCTGGCACGGGCATGGGGCTATCTGTCAGCCACAAAATTGTGGTTGACCGGCATCACGGGACAATAGAATGTGTGTCGACAAAAGGAGTAGGCACCACGCTACGCATTACACTGCCGTGTCAGCAACAGTCGGCAGCCGAGAATAGCCAGCAACAGGCAATAGCCAGCAACAATAGTGAGGCTTTGTAACACCGCTCCCAGCACACCTGCCAAGACAAGCTAGGTTGAAGGGGTTGCAGTCATAAAACAAGGATGAGTCAACCCTCAGCGCCTGAGCCGGTTCCAAACCGCGAAACAATTCTCTCTGAAACGGTTCCCTCTGAAACGACTCTCTCTAAAACGATTCTTTCTAGGGTTCGCTGGCTACAGTCGCATTCGCTTTTTTTGTCGCTGCCAGCTCCTTTGATAGAAGCGATCGCACACCACCTCACAGAAACCTCCTTCGCGGCCAATCGCCGACTCATCCTAGAAAACACCGCGCCCAGCGCGCTACATATCCTCAAGTCTGGCCAGCTAGAAAGCTATCGCACCCGCCGTGCTAGCGCCGCTCAAGTCACTGTACTAGAGCCTGGAGAAGTGCTGCACCTGCAGGCAATTTTGCTCGGCACTCAGGCCTCTAATACAATTGTTTCCCTCACAGACTGCGTTCTCTGGCAGCTCAGCCAATCCCAGTTTGAAGCGATCGCACAGGCACACCCCAACTTCAAGCCAGCCCTCTCCCAGCTGCTCACAGACACCCTAGAAGATCTCTCTGAACAGCTCATCTACGAACAAGAAAGGCAGCAGGCCCTCCGCCCCTACCTCATCACACGCGTTAAGCGAGGCGTCGTCGGCAGCAGTCGATATGCCGATCGCCTCCGCCAAAGCATTCGAGCCGTCACCCGCAGCGAGCCACCAAAAGACGCAGCCGCAGCCCGTCGTCAGCCCGTGCTCATCTTTGGCGAACCCGGCCTCCACAAAGACAACTTAGCCGCGCTCATTCACTTTGGCTCCGCAAATAAGCGCGAACTGATGATTCAGATAAACTGCGAAAATCTCAGGGCGCAAGATCTCTTTGGTCGAGGTAAAAGCCAGCCTGGCCTCCTCGAATGGCTAGGCAAAGGCACGCTATTGCTCAACAACCTTCAAGACTTAAGCGACGCCCTCAAACCCGCCATTTTCCAGCTGATAAAAACCGGAGAATATCAGCCCGTCAGCCGAGAAGACGATGCCCCGCTACCCAGCCAAACCAGCCCCGCCTGGATTTTAACGATCGCCGAAAAGGCACTGCCGGAACTCTCAAAATGCAACACGACGCAAATTAAAGTACCGCCCTTAAGGGTTCGCAAAGCCGACATTGAAGCCCAGGTCAACTACTTTTCTCAGCTGCTGTGCCGCCAGCGAGGCCTGTGCAAACGCCAGCTCGACCCAGCCGCCCTGCGCCGACTGCAAAGCTACGACTTTCCTGGCAACCTCACCGAACTCGAAAATATGATAGAGCGCGCGGTTAGCCAGTCCGAACAGCGCACGGGTTCGGCCCAGTCCACAGCCACTAACGCAGTACTCACCGAAGAAGTTTTCTGGGCCGAGGAAAGTTCTAAGCGTCGCTTTCGCTTCAATCTATTACAGGGCTATCCAAAACTACGAGAGTTTTTGCTGAGCCCCTGGTGGCCAGATAGAATCAACTACGGCTTTACCCTATGGTTTTACCCGATTGTGATAGCCGTGCTCCTATGGGGACCACAGACTCGCGATCGCAACTTTGCGCTCAACTTTTTCTGGGCCTGGTGGTGGCCGCTCATTCTGCTGAGCTTTCCCTTTGTTGGGCGGCTGTGGTGCGCGGTATGCCCTTTCATGATCTACGGCGAAGTCGCCCAAAAGCTATCGCTAAAGGCTTGGCCACGTCAGCTTCAGGGCTGGCCTCGGGCGTGGGCTGAGCGCTGGGGCGGCTGGATTCTGTACGGCGGCTTTGCCCTCATTCTTCTATGGGAAGAGCTGTGGAACTTGGAGGACACTGCCTATCTCTCTGCCTGGCTTCTACTCATCATCACCGCTGGCGCTGTCATCTGTTCTGTTCTATTCGAGCGCCGCTTCTGGTGCCGATATCTCTGCCCTATTGGCGGCATGAACGGCCTCTTTGCCAAGCTCTCCATAACAGAACTGCGCGCCCAGCAGGGCATCTGCTCGGCAACCTGCAATACCTACCACTGCTACAAAGGCGGCCCCGCCGAAGGTGAAGGCCAAAAAACAGAGGGCTGTCCGGTATATTCACACCCGGCGCAGCTCAGCGACAATCGCAACTGCGTGCTGTGCATGACCTGCCTCAAAGCGTGCCCACACAAGTCTGTAGAGCTAAACCTGCGGCCGCCGGGCATTGCACTGTGGACAAAGCACAACAGCAGCTACCACGAAATTGCGCTATTACTCCTACTGCTGGGCGCGGTATTTTTGCATCGGCTGCCACAGCTGACGGCGCTGACAATGGGCGATAGTCAGCTATTAGAGAGCTTTGGCAGTCATGCGATCGCTGCCATCATCGCTCTGTTTTTGCTAGGTGCGATCGCAGTCCTAGCCAATCAGCTTCGCACCCAGTTTCAGGGCACCGGACCATCTCGCAGCTTTCTTACACTGGCCTACGGCTATCTTCCCCTGCTCCTATTTGCCAGTCTGGCGCATTATCTTTTACTCGGTCTTTCAGAAGCAGGACAAATCGTTCCTATATTCTGGGCGACATGGGGATCATTTGCCGACACATCTTTTAGCCTCACCGCCCACCCTGCGGTCATTGCCTTCTTACAGGGCAGCGCACTGCTAATGGGCGCAATCCTTAGCATTCTTTTAACGCAAAAAATTGGTCGTCAGCCCTGGATAAAACTCCTGCCTCAGCACAGCGTTACTGTAAGTATTACAGTGCTCCTTTGGCAGCTCATCGTTTGACTGACCTATCTAATGATAGGGCTTTTAGCAAAAGGTTAATGCTCTTTTAGTATCTACGCAATAATGCTGAGAAAAAGTAAAATATTTTATACAAAGCGACCGGATTCATGCGGTAGAGACCGTACTTTTACATATGATAGGCTTCACCCACAGGTGTAATTAAGGTATTTGGGTAGTCAGTGTATATACTCTAGAAAAGCAGTCTAGAGGCACTAAAAGTCGCGAAACTTGACAGGTCCAAATTCACCGACCTAGAAAAGTAACTATCGCACTTAACTGCTCAAGCAACAGCAGTCGCTCAAATTGAGCAAACGTATTCTGAGCAAACGTATTGATAGACACAAACTGACAGCCACAAAAACTGTCATCTTAGTCATTCAAAACTAGCTCGTTCGATGTCGATACAAGCGATTCTCACGTTGAGAGTTGCCCTATCAGCCGTCATCACAAAGCCATCATTGAAGAAAAGACATCAAAA
>ERZ1740070.1739-NODE-1739-length-13272-cov-4.165847_pt1 | contig 13272 bp, 9 predicted proteins | sample MGYA00581734_ERZ1740070 | MGnify/ENA primary metagenome ERZ1740070 (study PRJEB43018, sample SAMN04849744) | marine metagenome | isolation source: floating plastic debris | place: Pacific Ocean | collected 2008-09-01 | study: EMG produced TPA metagenomics...
GTGGGCAAAGATACCGATATTCCGGTAGCGGGTCAGGTCTTTCATGGTGATTCTTCAGTTGAATTCTGGATATGGTCCGTGAAAATTTGTTGGCACACCACGCCATAAAAACTACGGAGGCGGTGCTTACAAGTTGGGTCTATAAACTGCCCTCTCGCCCTTTTAGTGAACGGGAAGCCAGGCGTTAGCAGCGTGAACTTGCTGTTTGTCAAATGGTTATTTGTAACCGTGGCAGAAATTCAGATAGAGATACTAATACTTCTATCAATAGTACTAACTGTTAAACATTGTAAATTATTTTGACGTATCCGTGATCATAGTTTCCGTTGGGTTTTCGTGAATACATACGGGATTATTTTTCCTCTTAAAAAAGAAAAAATCAATCTCAAATTCATCTCAATGAGTGACCGATGCAGGCGCGTAGGTTGGAACATATTCGCCCAGAAATGAGAGCGGATCGCTCATGTTTTCTGCAAAGCCGAGAATATTGCGATCGCGCCACTCATACACGATCTTCCCATCCGCATCCAGCAAAAAAGTTGCCCCCCGCTGTGTCAAATAAGCCGCATTCGGCACATAGGTCTTCCAATTGCTCAGCACTTCGCCCATGTTGCGTAATCGCAATGTCGCCAACTCAAAGGGACGCTGAAAGCCCTTCCCGCCTGCCGATTTGAACACTTCGCCTTTCAGCTCTGGTAGTGGTGCCGCTTTTACGGTTTCATCGTCTGCAATTAGCTGAGGCGCGCGCTTATCCCCCGTATAGCCGCGAAAAACTTCCTTGAGTGTGCCAGGGCTACCAATGCCCATACACATCAACAACAGATTAAGGTAGCCATCTTGCTGAGGCGTGGTTCCTGGTAGAGACGCGGTGAGTCCTTTGTAGAGGCCTAGTTCCTGATGTAGTGAAGCGGTGGGATCTATATAGAGATGCTGGGCTGGAAAGTTTGTGTAGAGGCAGAACTTTTCTCCAGCGGTGCGATCTCCAATCCCCACAGCCCTCACCTGAACATTGGCAGCCTTCAGCTTTTTCCGTGATTTATCTACCCACCAAGCATATTCCAACGGATCAAAATCACCCAGCTGCGGCCAAACTAGCAGCAGCGTACTGCGAGAAGGATCGCAAGTTTCAAATAGCGATGTCGTGTTGCCGTCGCTTACTCGCTGCAATCGAGCCTGATTCAAAATTGAATGAGTATCCATTATTGTGATTTGTGCTTTTAAGTAAAGTAAGGACCGACAGCAACGCCGCCAGTCCTTACTCTATAAAATAATGATGCTGTTCAACAAATCCGTTGATTATAAAGATGTTAGCTGTCTTCCTGGGGAACCCAAACAGAAACAGAACCACCATTGCAGCGAAAGTCTCCGCAACCTCTTTCATTTGTTGTTACAACTTTGTCAACATGCCCAGTGATATCGACATAAACGCAGTTGCGATAGCCTACATCCATATGTTTGACACCCGCATCGCCATTACTCATAACAACAGCTACGCCACCAGGATGTTTGTCATCTCCCATACGGGTCCAGCCAATGACATCCTCATGGTCAAAATAGTCTTTTTGATATCCATGGGCGTAAGTATGCCGAGTATGCAGAAACTTGTCGATGAGATATTGATGAGAGTCTAAAAAGATTTCATGCTCTTCACCATCGTCACCTTCATCTGAATAGGTTGCACCATAATAGTCACCGTAAAAGATGCAGGGATAGCCATCTTTTCGCAGTAAAATGAGCGCATAGGCTAATGGCTTGAACCAAGACTCCACCCAGGATTCTAGCGATTGCAGAGGCTGAGAATCGTGATTGTCGACAATGGTAACCGCTAGCTCGGGACGGCTGTCTACTAAACTGTTGTTAAAAATGGTGCGCATGTCATAGCTGTCACCTTCTCGACTGGCATGGAAAAAGTTGTAGTGCAGTGGCGCATCGAACAAAGGCACCATGCTAGAAGTAAGGTCAATGAACCGATGCAAGGAAGACAATCGGTGAGACCAATACTCTCCTACCGAGAAGAGTGATCGACCGCTGTAGCGCTGCACATGCTGCATCCACTGCGGGAAAAAGCCTGCCCGTACGTGCTTTACCGCATCAAAGCGGAAGCCATCCATGTCGATAGTGTCGACATACCACTCACCCCAGCGCTTAATGGCATCGGTAACTTCCAAGTTCTGCAAGTCTAGATTGCAGCCCATGAGGTAGTCGAATGATCCTTTTTCGAGGTCGACCTGATTTTCAAAAACTTTGTTTTCGAATAGAAATACTGCTTCTGTTTCTGGATCGTTGCTGTCGTAATCTGTTGCGTTGAAGTGGTACCATCGCCACTCCATGTTGTCGTATTTGCCGTCGCGCCCTGGAAAAGTGAAGTGGGTCCAGGTTGTGATCTCTCTTTCTTCACCAATTTGTTGTCTTCTGTCTTCGGGTGAGTAAGGCGTGGCGTTTACGGTCTCTTCACCATCTGCACCCATCATATGGTTTAGAACAATGTCGGCATATACATCCATTCCAGCCGCTTTTGCCTGCTTAATGGCGTTGATGTATTCGCTCTTGGTGCCGTACTTAGTTCGCACCGAACCTTGTTGATCAAATTCTCCTAAATCATAGCGGTCATAGACACCGTACCCTACATCCGAGTCTCCTCTAATACCTTTGTAAGCCGGGGGAAGCCACATTGCTGTGATTCCTTTTTCAGCTAAGTCGCTAGCTTTTTCGGCAAGTTCGTTCCATAAAGAGCCGTCCGATTTCACATACCAGTGAAAGAACTGCATCATTACGCCGTTTGTCGTGTACATAATCAAAAGAGATTTTCGAAAGAACAAGGCAGGTTCACTACCATCGTTGCGCTGGGCTCTAAATCAAACAATGACCTCTGGTATGGAGTTTATTCAATCAAAATGGAGAGCTTTCCTGAACAAATCAATTGACAGATTGCACTCAGGGCAAGTTATAACAAACGAAAATGGAAACCGCAAGTTTTTTTGGTTTGTTTGAACTACTCAAGGCGGATAATGCATCAACTATGCCTTTGAGGAAAGGAGTGCGATCGCACTCGCTGAATATATTTATTAATGTCGTTCAAACCCCCTCCCCACAATGAATCTAGCCTTAAAAACACTTTGCGATCCCCAGCAACTTAGCTGTGAAATTAACTTCAATTGTGCTGATTAATGAAGAAAAAATTAAATAGGGAGAGATATTGTCTGTTTTTGTGAGGGTGCGATCGCGTACTCTCTCCGTAGAAGACTCGCATTTAGTGAAAGTGCTATTTCAAAAAGACATGACTAAAAGCCGCCGTAAAAAGAGTGCTTTCACGGCGACTTTTGAGAGATATTTTGTCCTTATTAGTTTGTTGAGGCTACAAGGTCTCTCTTGGGCGATGACTGCCGATCGCGCGCTTCCAAAAATACCAATAGCGCATTCACATCTGCCGGATTCACACCACCAATACGGGTCGCTTGCCCCACCGTCATAGGCTTGACTTTGTTCAGCTTTTCGCGAGACTCCATTGAAAGGGTCTCTATCGTCATATAGTCCAAATCCTGCGGGAGGGCGCGGTTGGTTTGGCGAGAGACGAGGTCAATTTGTTTTTGCTGCCGCTGGATGTAGCCCGAGTACTTGATGTCGATCTCGGCCCCTTCTTTTTCTGCGCGATTGAGTTCAAGATTGCCCAATCCGTAGGCTTCTAGGTGCTCATAGTGAAACTTGGGTCTGCGAATTAAGTCAGCCAGCGTCACTGATCCCTTGATTTTTTGCTGCGTGTCCTTATATATTTGCTGCCCGATTTCTTCGTGCGCTTTTACTCGTGTGCTCTGCATTCGGGCCTTTTCAGCAGCGATGTTTTCTTGCTTTTGGGTGTAGAGCGCCCAGCGGCGGTCATCAATGAGGCCCAGCTCTCGACCCAAGGGCGTCAGTCGCTGGTCGGCATTATCCGAGCGCAGCAGCAAGCGATACTCTGAGCGAGAGGTGAGTACTCGGTAGGGTTCGCGCAGTTCCTTTGTACACAAGTCATCAATCAGCGTGCCGAGGTAGCTGCCCTCACGAGGGAAAACTACCATTTCCTTACCTTTCACCCGTCTTGCCGCGTTGATCCCCGCGACGAGTCCTTGCCCAGCAGCTTCCTCGTAGCCGGTGGTGCCATTTACCTGCCCTGCGCAAAAGAGACCCTCAATTTTTTTGCTCATGAGGGTTGGAAATAGCTGTGTGGCTGGGATGTAGTCGTAGTCCACCGCGTAGGCAGGGCGAAGCATGACACAGTTCTCCAGTCCCGGTAGGCTTTTGAGCATTTCAACTTGTAGCGTTTCCGGTAGCCCAGTTGAGAAGCCTTGAATGTAGAGTTCTGGGTAATTTCTACCCTCTGGCTCAATGAAAATTTGGTGGCTTTCCTTTTCGCTAAAGCGCACGATTTTGTCTTCGATGCAGGGGCAGTAACGGGGGCCTTTGGCTTCTACCCAGCCGCCATACACAGGAGAAAGGTGTAAGTTATCGCGTACTAGCTTGTGCGTTGCGGCGGTGGTACGCGTCATGTGGCAAGGAATTTGCTCACGGTCGACCCATTCATCTGGGTCAAAACTGAACCAGCGGACATTTGGGTCTCCGGGCTGCTCTTGCAATTGGCTGTAGTCAACGGAGCGTTTGTCCACGCGGGCAGGCGTGCCGGTTTTGAGTCGGGAGACTTCAAAGCCTAGTCGGCTAAGTGTTTCGCTCATACCAATAGCGGCGGGTTCGCCCGCACGGCCTGCGGATAGGGATTTTTTGCCTACCCACACGGTGCCATTGAGAAAAGTGCCGGTGGTGAGGATTACAGTTTTACAGCCAAAGGCCATACCAAAGTGCGTTTCTAGGCCAATGATTTCGTTATTTTTGCCCAGCACTAAATCGGTGGCCATGCCTTCTCGCAGCACCAAATTGTCTTGATTTTCAACGACCGACTTCATTTCAGCGGCGTATTCGCGCTTGTCGGTCTGCGCACGCAATGCCCACACAGCAGGTCCGCGCGAGCTGTTGAGAATGCGCTTTTGCAGATAGGTGCGGTCGGCGATTTTGCCGATTTCGCCGCCGAGGGCATCGACTTCATGGGCTAACTGAGACTTTGCTGGGCCACCTACCGCAGGGTTACAGGGCTGCCAAGCGATGCGATCTAGGTTCATGGTGAGTAGCAGGGTGCGGCAGCCGAGCCGAGCTGCTGCCAGGGCCGACTCGCAGCCCGCATGGCCTGCGCCCACTACAATCACATCAAATTCGTCTGAAAAGGAGACGCTCATATCCTTGGCTTTGTTACGGGGTCGGTTGCTGGTCTTTTTAGTTAGCGGTGAGAGTTACTGTCTAGAACCGTTTTTATTCTAACGATAGGTGGGCGAAAACCTTAAGGGGTGGAGTGTTGTCGTTGATAATAATGTCATATTTATTTTTGATGTTGTGAGTTTACTCATATGGCTGCACCCGATCTGATTGCTTTTGATTTTGACGGCGTTATTTGTGATGGCCTCATTGAGTATTTTCAGACTGCTTGGCAGGCGCATAGTCAGCTATTTGGATCGAAGCATGCGAAGCCGCCTGTGGGGGTAGCGGACAGATTTTATCCCCTAAGGCCGGTGATTGAAACGGGGTGGGAGATGCCGGTGCTAATAGAAGTGCTGGTGAAAGAAGCTGAAAGCAGTGATATCGATCAGCAGATCATTGTGTAATGGTCTGTTATGGCGCTGCCGTTTTTGGCTGCTGCGGGTTTGACGTAAGCTGAATCGGTTCAGGCGCTTGATGGTGTTCGCGACGATCTGATTAAGACAGATTTATCTAGCTGGCTGGCGCTGCATCGGTTTTACCCAGGTCTGATCTCACGGGTGAGTGAAGTCCTTTCAAGCGATCTCCCTGTCTATATTGTGAGCACTAAGGAGGGTCGTTTTATTAAGGCTTTGCTGGGTCAGAGTGGGGTGGACTTTCCGGCGGATAAGAGTATTGGGATTGAGGTGATGCGGCCTAAGTATGAAACGCTGCATTTGCTGATGGAGAAGCATTCGGCGCCGAATATTTGGTTTATTGAGGATCGGCTGCCAGCTTTGCAGGCGGTGGCAGCGCAGGAGGATTTAGCCGAAGTGCAGCTGTTTTTGGCTGATTGGGGCTATAACTTGGAGCGCGATCGCACCCAGGCAAGACAAGATCCCAGAATTAATCTACTATCGTTGGAGAAAGTAGTACAAAAGTTCGATCAGTGGACTTAGTGGCTTCATGCTCGACCTCACCAAGCTCGCTCGGCAAATGCAGGGGATCAGTGAGCACCTGACTCAGGAAGCAGATGCGGCTCGTTTGCGCGTAGAGATTGCTCGGAATCTTTTGGTGCAGGCGACTCAGCATCAGAGCGATCGCACAGCCGAGCTAGAAACGTATCGTGATCGCCTCCTCTTCGCCGCCGCTGAACCCGTCGAACCTCTAAATACTAAAGTCACCCTCGACACTGCCCCAGAAGCACACACCGTCATTTCCTCCGACGGCTCACAAATTTCGCCCAGCCATCACGAAATTGCCTATTGCTACCTGCTCAACATCAGCCGTGTAATCATCCACTACGGTCAAAGCCGCTATCCGCTGCTGGATAGCTTGCCCGAAGTCATTTATCGCCCAGAAGATCTCTACGCCTCACGAAAGTGGGGAATCCGCACTGAGGAGTGGATGGGTTACAAGCGGACGGCGGCGGAGGCAGTGATGCTTGGAGAATTGGGCGACAGTGCTCAAGTTCCCACCTTGGCTATGACAGATGGATCCCTCATCTACTGGTTTCTTGAGCAGATCCCCGCCAAAGCCCGTGACGAAATTCTTTTGCCTGTTCTAGAATCCTGGGATCGCCTCCGAAAGGCCCGTGTCCCAGTCATGGGTTACATCAGTTCTTCTCGTAGTGGCGAGGCTCTGAACTTTCTGCGATTGCAAGCCTGCCCCTACGAATCGCCTGATTGCCTAACTCATTGTGAGGATAATCGTGCTCAGACGCCTTGCCAGAGCTTTTCTCCATTGAGAGACGTGACGCTGTGGAGTACGTCGCTATCGCCTGGGGAGCGTGGGCCGCTGTGGAAAAGTTCTGCGGATATTTTGAGCTGCTACGGCGAGCACACAGTTTACTTTTGCTATGTGCATGTGGGCGCGGAGGTGGCCCGCGTGGAGTTTCCGCAGTGGGTGGTAGAAGATGCTGCACTGCTGAATTCGGCCCTGAGTTTGATGCTGGCTCAGGTACAGAAAGGCTTTGGCTATCCGGTAGCTTTGGCTGAGGCGCATAATCAGGCTGTTGTGAGGGGGAGCGATCGCACCCGATTTTTCACCCTCCTAGAGCAGCAAATGATCCGCGCTGGTCTTAAGAACGTTGGCACCTCGTTTAAGGAAGCCCGCAAGCGTGGCAGCATCGCCTAGATACATCCTGTTATCTGGTTGAATCCTCTGATAGTGAATGTTGTCTGTTCTGACACCGCTGTATTCTCTCGGATCCCATTGCATCATTGTCACTGTGAGAATACGAGTAATCGTGCGTCGTTAATGACACAACAGTTACCCAATCACTTAATAGCCTTATGAAACTCAACTTTCGGTGTTTACTTCTTTCTGGCATGTTAGCTCTCGGTAGTACGACGCTAGCCTCTCAGGCTATGGCTCAAACAACAGCCGACGTAGACTTTAACGGCGTTGTGCCAGGCGCTTGTACCTTTGGTGCTGTCAGCAACGGCGTTATCAATGCCAATGGTGCGGGCGACAGACTGGTGACAACAACACCCGGTCGTGTCAGCATTACCTGTACTCAAGCTGCACAGGTTGCCTTGAGCGCACCCGCACAACAAAGTGGTCCTACCCTTTCACCTGTTGCAGGTGGCGGAGCTGTGACCTCTCTAGCAAGATCCACCTCCGGCGCAAATGCTGGTGCAACAGGAACCGATTCGGCTTCTATGTCTTTGCCCGCAGTAGGAACCGATCAGCTAGACGTGTCAATGGCCTTTCAAAATAGTACGGCGCTTCCCGCCGGAACCTATTCTTTCCGTGTGACATTAACTGCGACACCTTAATTAGATTTGTCAGGATAGTGCATATCACTTAGATAACTCACTTCGAATCAAAGCCCTTAAGTTCTTACGACTCTGACTTAGGGGCTTTAATCTTTAGCAGTCATAGCACTATGACAGCGCCTCAAATGATATCGAACGAGATTTCAACGCTGCTAGGACGGCCATAGGACGGCCAACTGTTTTGGTTGATATTTTGTGGCTCGGCTGTTGATGCCAATTGCAAAAGTGGGAAATCTTACAACGCTGGGCGCTCGCTATAGGTCCAGGTGTAGCCAGAGTCATGATAGAAGAGATTAAAATCTATGGATAATCACTCAAGCGCACCCCAAAAAGAGACAGCGGTTAAATTTGACTGGTTGAAGCGACTAGGCATCATTACAGGCGCTAGTCTACTAGCACTCAGTTATCCGCTCGGTCGATTGACGGCCCAGGCTCAGGTTGGCCTTTCTCCGCTAGTTATTTATACCGAAATCGAACAAGGCCAAGGCCAAGGTGTTATTAGCGTTCGCAATGCTAGCAACGAGCCTTTTCGAGCCAGGGTTTATGCAGAAGCCTTCACCTATGACCGGGACACAGGCTTTCAGACTTTGCCAGAAGAGAGTGCGGACAATTTGGTTCCTTACTTGCAGTTTTCTCCTCGTGAGCTGGTTGTTCCGCCAGCAACTGAGCGCCGCATCCGTTTTGTAGCCCAGCTGCCGCCTAGCTTGGAAGATCAAGAGTATCGTGCCGTCATTTTTACAGAACGCTTAGAAGAAAATGAGGTCTTAGATCCTAGTAGCGGTCAAACAGTCGGCGTTGTGGCCCGAGTAGGGACTACCGTATATGCCCACAAGGGTGATTTGGCACTGCCCTCATTTCAAGCTACCGAAGCTGTTTGGACTCCTGAGGACAACCTGCTGCAGATGCTAGTCGAAAACCAGGGTGAGATATCTGCGCTTCCCGTGGCCAACTGGACGCTACAGCGCGAAGGCGTTGATGTTGCAGAGGGCAGTGTTCCCCCGTGGGGCATCATTGCGGGTCACGAACGCTATATGCCCCTAGAGCTGCCTGAATCAGTCAGTTTATCGCCAGGACAATACCAGGTGAGTGGTGAATTTGTTCTTGAACAGGGTCTTGTTGAGCCATTTAGCCTCGTGTTTTCGGTTCCCTAGCTAAGGACTCCTATTTCATCATTCAAGGTTGATAAAACCTAGGGTGAGTAAAAGGAGCTATGAGTCGTCATGCTCGACGTACTGTCTGTCACTAATTCGCCGGTCGTAAATCCTGCATCCGCAGATATTCACGCTGCGATCGCAACGCAGAATAGTGACTTTTCTACAGAGGCGTTGTTCTTCGAGTGTGACGAATCGAGACAATCCTCAACATGCCTGAATGCGGAGATTGCTCAAATATCGCCGGTTCTTCAAGAATTATCTATTGAGCAAGTGCCTAGTCAGGCACCTTTGACTATTCAATCAACTTCTCTTGAACGAGCAGCTTCACATGTTCAAGATTTTTCTCCTGTTCAGGAGCTTTCACCTACTCAAGAAGCACCATCTGTTTATTCATTTCCAACTGTTCAAGAGCTTTCATTTCCTCAAGAAGAACCGATTGCTCAAGAGCTTTCATCTTTACAAGCGCCTGCATCTGTTCAGGAAACTCTGACTGTTCAAGAATACTCACCTGTTCATACATTTCCTATTGTTCATACATCTTTGAGCGATCAGAGAAATTCTTCTGTTCAGGAGCTTGCACCTGTTCAAGAATTTCCGACTGTTGAGCAACTCTCCTCTACTCAATCTATAACCTCTGCCCAAGAGTTTCCAACTATTTCAGATCTCTCATCTACACAAGAATTTTCGCTTGAACAGGTAGGGTCTCCTCAGCGAGCATTTTCATCTGAACAGGCATTCCCGCTCGTCCACCAATTATCGGATGCCCAGGAGGTCTCATATCCACAAACGTTTCCCCTCGTCTCAGAATTAGCTGATGCTCAGCAATCTTTGATCGCTCAAGAAATGTCAGTTGTTCAGGAGTTGCTTCCTGTCCAACACTTATTGAGCAGTCAAAAACGCTTGCTGACTCAAGATTTATCGAGTGATCAATCGGCTTTGCTTTCTCAGGAGTTGCCCCAACCTTCAAATGACATCCAACCATTTGATTTGTTGCCTGATGGCATCATGGTAGATGGTCGTACGGCGGTTTTTAGTGCTTTGGTCCGAGGGGCTGAGGATGGTAGCCAAGCTATTAATTTTGATCAGTGGCTCATCCCTTTAACTAAGCTAAAAGATGCACTCTCTTTGAGCTTGACTCCTTTGCAGGATGACAGGTTGGAGGTCTATTCTCCGTATCTTGTAACGCAAATTTCAGCAAATGATATTAAAAATGACCCGGAGTTGGGGGAAGTTCTTTCAGTTGAACAGCTCCACACTTTGCTGGGAGATGTTGTTACCTTCGACATTATTGAATATGCGATCGCATTTAATCTCAGACAGCCTGCTCGACATGGAGACTTTCGTGAAACCTCTATTCTCCTTGATGGTCTAGACTCTGTTGCGCCTCCTTCTTTTACGGTTAGTGCGCTTGAGCAGCACAGTCGATTCGCTGGCAGTGCAGAAGGCCAAGCTTACTTATTGGGTGATTTGCAAGCGGTGGGTACTGCTTTTGGCGGTAGCTGGTATGCGCGGATCAATCAAGGTAGAGCAAATGACCTGACCACATGGTCTTTGAATGAGGCGCAATATTTACGAGAAACCCCTTCTGCTGATTATGCTGTTGGCTCTCATCCGCCTTTCTGGAGTCATCGTAATCAAGACTTTTGGGGAATGACGACTATTCAGCGCCAAGGATTTACCCCGCCCTCGTCAGCGCGGGGGCAGGGATTTAATCCGCAGCAACGCCTGCAGACTAGTCAAGTTGATCGAACAATTGTAGGAGAGGCCGAACCTGGGACGTTGGTTCAGCTGACTCAGGGCTTTCAGAATTTTTTGATTGACGAGATTCTAGTGGATTCTTCTGGAACCTTTCGGTTTGACCGAGTTCCCATCAAGCCTCAGAACGGATTTGGACAATATCAGCTGCAACTATTTTCAGATGGACGACTCTCAGCGCTCCCTGAAACCCGAGAGGTGAACTTTAGTATTTTGTCAGGTCAGCTGCCCATAGGCGCGACTGCGACCACCATTGCGTTAGGTCTAGGGGCACAAGCTTCTGACACTGCTCGGTTGGATAATTTGACTGAAGTGCGTGGGGGCGTAGGCCTACGCTGGGGCCTCAGTGAAAGTACAACTGTTGGTATTGGGAGTATCTATGACGGTGGCTGGCAAGGTCTTGGAGAAATCTTCTTTAAGCCAGATTCGCTTCCTTTAGAAGTCTCTGCTCACTTTTTGAGTGGAACGGATGAAACAGCAGCTGAATTTACGGCCAACCTTAGCCTGCAGCCCTTGCCAGGTTTAAACATTTCTTTTAGACGCGATGACCTGCTCGAACAGGTCGACATGAACTGGCGACTCTCTCCTGCTTGGACTGTCTTTGGGAAATACATGACACGGGGCAAGTATGAGGCGGGTGCACAGTGGGCATGGCAGCGACCCACCCACGCAACCTATGTACGGGCAAGCCTGACTGAACAGCAGGATTTGCGCTGGAATTGGCGACAGCGCTGGAGGGGATTTGGGTTCAGCCAAAGTGGTAATGAAAGTGGCCTTTCTTCTGAGCTGCGCTATTCGCTATCTGGTCGGGGTGGCTTTTCTCAGTCGGGGCACGATATCTTAATTGGTCACGATCGGCAAACGGCGCCGGCCAACAGTCTGCTGACGACTGGTTGGCGTTACCGTTCTGATCGTCGAGATGCGGAAGGCAATCGGGATTGGGGGGTGACACTAGGTTTGGGGGTTGGGACGCACGGTAGTGGGGTAGTGGCGTCCGTGGAGACGGCTGCCGTGCCCGGATTTTTGCTGCGGGCACAGTATCGTGATATTTCATTGACCTCAGATGAAGCTACATTTGGCATCGAGTTGACTAGTCGACTCAATACACAACGCGGCATTGTTGCAGGCGATCAGCAGGCCGAACAATTGCGGGGGCGAGGAGGCATCATGTTGCAGCCTTTCTTTGATCTCAATGCAAACGATGTCCACGATCCAGATGAAAGCTATTACACAGAAGCAACGGACTTATTGTTTATCCTCAATGACAAACCGATCCAGGCGACAGAGCCTACCATCTTAGATGACCGAGTCTTACTGCGATTACCTTCAGGTCGCTACCGATTGGACTTAGATCCAGCAGGCTTTCCACTTAATTGGAAGACTGAGATGTCTGCTTTGGCAGTGGATGTTGTGGCTGGAAGCTACACGCCAGTGCCCATTCCATTTCAACCGTCTTATACGGTCATCGGTGTGATTAGTGCGCCTGATGGTAACCCGCTAGCGGGGGCAAAGGTGGAGGCGGTTCCGGATAACGACGCAGAAGCGATTTTTTCGATTACGAATGGTGCAGGGGTGTATGTGCTCGAAGCTCTGCCGCAAGGGCGCTATCAGCTACAAGCAGATGGTGTTAGGTTCGAGCCTTCTTTTTTAGAAATTACAGACACTACCGAACCTTTTCAAGAACTGAACTTGCAGACTGTGCTTCTGTGAAGTTTGCAGCTTGAGGATGCGCTATTGGCTTGAGCGTATCAGCTGAGAGTTACTGAGAGGCCTCGTTGCTTAATAGCCTGCTGAATGTGGCCAATGGTCATAGTTTTGGCTTTTTTAGATTGCGCGATCGCAATTGCCGCCTCTGCCAATACCTGAATTTCTCCACCACTCACTTTAAGCTGAGCAGCTAGTGATGACCAGTCAATGGTATCGCTACAGGAAATTCCTGCAAAAGCCTGACGCCACATCATTTTACGAGCAACTTTGTAGGGCATAGGCAGCGAGAGAATGGCATCCATCTGCTGTCGCCACTTGGCCTGTACAACATGTAGATAGCGACTGCTGAGTAGAGTTAGCCCAGGCTCGCTTTTGCGGGTTTGTAGCCACTGCTGTAGCTGCGCTGTCGAAAGCTCGGCAGCTTCTCCCGAAGCTGCATTGCGGTTCCGCCCAAACCAAATGGATGCTGATTTGATCAGCAGTACGGGATAGCGATAAGGGTCTAAGGAGTTGAGAACTGCTGCCCAGTCTCTGGGGTTGACCTGTGATAAATCCAAGGTGCTTAGGGGCTGACGTGAGGAGGTTGCGATCGCACCCGCAGCCATCGTTTTCCCTGTCCC
>ERZ1740070.1740-NODE-1740-length-13267-cov-9.569407_pt1 | contig 13267 bp, 8 predicted proteins | sample MGYA00581734_ERZ1740070 | MGnify/ENA primary metagenome ERZ1740070 (study PRJEB43018, sample SAMN04849744) | marine metagenome | isolation source: floating plastic debris | place: Pacific Ocean | collected 2008-09-01 | study: EMG produced TPA metagenomics...
AGTGATTGGCTGACAAGAAATGGGTCACATACTGATGGCAGTGATTGGTCAGCAAGGTATGAGCCACCTGCAACAAAGGGTACAGTATTGATATAAGGGGGTATATTACACTCTTTGCCTTTGATGTGTTGGTACCTCTAATCTAATTCTGATAGATATTTCCACCGTACAGATATGAGAATAAAGGAGTGAAATGGATAAAGGAGAGACCAGCATGCCCGGGTCTGGTAGTGGAGACACCCTCCGCCGCTGACACAGAACAATCAAAGAATGCTGAGAAGAATAGGAAGAAGAAAGAGGCTAAGAAGCGAGCCGCTGAGAAGAAAGCTAACTCTGCCACTGCTGCTGATAGTGCTGAGACAAGGACAGCAGGTAACACTGACAATGAGAAGAAGCTAAGTGAGAGACTAGCAGCTGTGCAGATGGATGATGAGGGGCCTCAGAATGCTGATGAGGTTAAGAAAAGATTGAAGAATCTTCGAAAACGTCTGGCTCAGATCGATGCACTTAAAGCTAAGCTAGACAGTGGTGAAATAAGTAAACCTGATCCTGATCAAGTACGTAAGGTACAACGCAGAGAGGAAGTTGTAGATGAAATAAATGATCTAGAAATGAAATTGTAGCAATATTTGATTTTTATGTTTTATTATGTTATAGCTATTTCAAAATGAACTTCAAAAATAAAAACTGGCATGTAATAAGCCACAACCACTGTTCAATGTAGGTGCATTGCTCATGTTTACCTAAAATATGTATGCTGATCACTCATAAGATAATGCATAATATGCTTGAGTGACGCAGCAATATTTTATAGCATAGATACATTAAAGTACTGTATGCTTCTAAATAATTTATTCAGAACATGGCGCAGGGAAGTACATCAGCCAAGCAAGACAAGACTAGTTGTCATACAAGTATTATACTACATGCCTATAAGTAAGAATTGATGATTGATAACCAGCTGTCTGCTGTTGTAGCTCAGTTTAGTTAATTTATACAGCTTACAACAGACAGTGTATATATCTGAAACAGGCTGATATTTACTGTCCTGCAAAAAACACTTGATTTATAAATACCCAATTGGACTATTATTACATTGAGTTTAACAACAATGTTCTTGCCCTAAATTGAAATATTAAATTAACAGTTGATCGTTGGCCCGCTGGAGATGTGTGCTTTTCTTAAAAAAGCAGGTAGCTTGTAATGTGTGAGCCCAACAAAAAAATTGGGCTGAAAAACCTGGTTAATTTAACCATAACATGAGCAAATACGGTAACATTTTTTACTCAGAAGCCTAGTTAGTTATAAAGAATTAAAAAAATAATTGTGGCACTAATTGAAGACTGCTATGTAAATGAAATAACTATCTCTTTGATTTTTTAATACACAAGTACTTAATCATTTTTGAAAATTTAAACCTCTGCAAGGGTTACACATACCACCAGTTGGTAGAATATTGTATGCCATTCTGAGTATTTTGACCTTCATATCTGATGCATCCATCTCACATTATTGTTTTTTGACAATAAATGACCCCAAAACTGGTATGCACAAGCGGTTCATGGTTTATTCAAATTTACTTACGCCATATACATGTCTATGGCTGTAACCACAAACAACAAAGTGTATAGGAAGAAAACGGAGATTCAAGGCAATAAACTTGGACAAAGTTACCTAGTTTTGGTCATTTACTGATAGATTTCCTTAAATAAATAATGGTAATTATCTGCATTTTTTGAGGCTACAATGTAAATTTTCTGTATAAACCCATCAATCTGATATATTTATCTACCTCCTATCGTCTTTGACAGACTGACAGGTTGATATTTTCTACAAGCAACTGTTGTCTACTTTGGTTACGTAACCCTAGCCTTGCTGATGAGCGGGATGGCTGTGTGACATCCTGTTCACTTATTTCTGCTGGTCTGAGGTTGACGGCTTGCTTTTGAGGCTGATGCCAGTCACCGAGAATCTGACTGGGACTGGACAGAGGTAACAGAGAGCTCTGGGGGTTGTCCTCCTCATCTGAATCCTGAGTAAGATCCACAAGTACAGGCCCCTCATCAGGCCCCGCATCATGTGTAGTGTTCACCTTAAGCTCAAGTCTCGGTACGTCTCCAGCTAAATCCTACATTTACAAAAAAGGCATTTCAAAGATAATATTGGGAATAGGTAGTGCAGGAATTATTTCAGTCATTTTTTAATGTAGGGTAGGAAGATTTGTTGAGTCCGTTATGTTGTTTTGTTTGCCCTTTGATGTTTGTTTGTAATCCAGTCGGCTGGTCGGTTTAGCTACTTGATTTGGTTGATTCAGCTGGTTCGGTTTAGCTACCTGTGTAGAATAATGCAAATACACATCAAATTCCCTGGGGCTGGTTTCAATTAGAGATTTAAACACCATTTAACTGGACTGGAGGGCGGTTGAATTTGGGAAAATAGTTAAATAGACACCACACCATAGACAACATTGACCACCATAGTGTTTCAATAAACTGTGATTCCTTCACTGTTGAAAATCAAGCTACATTGTCTGCATGATAATCATTCCTAATTGAAACCTGTTTAAAGCAGTGGTTAAAATTCGGTTTAATCTTGTCTAAATGGTGTTTAAATCATGTTTAAACACCATTTAAACAGATCCTAATTGAAACCAGCCCCTGGGCTTTGAAATGTTTAACTTGCCTCAGAATTTGCTTTCCATGAGAGTCCAGACATGCTGAAATTAATTGAAGTTCAGCCCAAGCTGATGTGTAGCCAGCTGAGAAGGAAACACTCAAACGGTGGTAACTAATAAATGTTGCTAGGTAACCCAGTGAATTTACATTATAGGGCTGTATGCTTCAAGGTTATGGGTAACAATTTCTTTAACCCTTTGTTACAACTGTAGGTCCTAAATGACTCATCATGATTTCCGACCCCTGTCCTTGATGTTGCTCTGCACCGAGATATGACACGGCTATCACACATTGACATGGTTAAAATTTATGTCCAAATTGGTAAATTTTCCCCATAGGGTTAGGCAAATCAGAGACAGTAATTTGGTACGTTTTCTCAACTCTGTGACAGCATTTCCGTGGGTTGTTCTCCTCTACTTGAAAATATTACATTGCCGGAAGAAATGCAATAAAGGTAGATTGGAATGAAGGATTCATATATTACTTCTGTGCGCGACCTCTACTGTGCAAGCCGACGCATTTTGAACCACATCAATCTTCAGTATGTAGCCAATCCTCAAAACTTTACTACTGTATGCCTCAATTTCACTTCTGTTTATCGGAGTCAAATAGGACAAACAACTACTCCTGGTCATGCGCACTATTAGTCCTTATAAGGGGTCATGTTTGGCGTCTCAGTTAGCAGTAAGAATAACACTACGTCAAGGCAATTAAATCTTAAGGGAAGGCAGCGTTGCAGTGTACAAGTTAATTTACATCCACCGAAAGGGATATATCATTGGTTATAAATTAAAAACTATTTTACATGTATATAAATGTCAATTATTTATATAGGGATCTTAATTATACTGCTATAGGGTGCAAAATAATTGAATTATTCTTATTGTGTTTAGTTTGCTGGGTACTTGACTTTTCACCTATGAAAACCAACATGATCTTTAACTATTTTAGAGGGCAAACATAAGCCTGTTTGTGCCATACCTCCCATATGAATGGTGGTTTCCATTTAGTCGACTCAAATATATGAGATTCAGCTTCGTTTCCAGTTGAAAGCTCAAAATCTTTTTCCTGGTGAAGTCTGCATGGTAGGATCACCTCTGCAGAGTTTGACGCTGGGCATGGAAACTTCTGCAGTAGTGATTTTGGATGTATCATTGTTTTTGGTTCTGTAGGCTTGGAGATATTGGCTTCACCACTGTCGTAACCGCCGTCACTGCTGGCTTTATTTCTTGAGGTACAAGAACTCACACTGATCACTGATTTGGAGGGTGAACAGTCCATAGTCTCTGCCTCATGTGTGTCTGGTAGAATTACAGAGTGGGCTACAAAAACAGAGAGATAGGCTTTATTGTTGTGATAGTCAGAGGGAAAGATAATAGCCAAGATATAGAGGAGTGCGGGAAATCCTTCAATGAATTTACCTAATTTCACTGAGTTTTACTGATGGATTCATTGGTTGTATACTGTAGTAGACAATGGGCAGGTGTTGACGAACACCTCTTTACAACGAGAATCATGTCATGTCACATTTATTTATACCAATACTTTTTCTTCAGATGTAAGAAACCTAAACATTAACTGCTTTCTACTATCAATTAACATGGCTTGGGCAAAAATGGTGTTGAAAACATGCGGCTAACATTACATTTTTGTCAAACACAGAGCATTGGATTCAATCTTGAGCACTCCGAAACTGTACTTACATTCTATACTTGATGTAGGTGATGTAGTTCTGCTAGGCTTTAGGTCAACAGCCAAGTTGGCTACTCTGATATTGCATGGTCGCATCCTTTTCATGAGTTTCCGAGAAGCTTTATTCAGTCCTGTCCGAAGTCTAGCTAAACGTTCCTTCTGGTCTCGTTTGCCAAACACAATAGCACGGTTCAGCTCTATGTGGTCTGGTAATCTTACGTAATGTATGTTATTCAAGTTCCATCGGTCATCACCTAGTTGTTGGCCAAATATAAAGCATTTGGATATATATTACTACACATAGGCCTTTAATTTAAATTTAAAGTGCCATGGTTCATATTGCTGCAGAAGGGTGCTTTGTTCAGACACACTGCAATGAATGAACTTGGTATACCTACAGGAATCTTAGCTGGAACACATGTCGAGAATTAAAATTGGTTGACTATACTGCATAATAGCCCTCCAAGAACATCTCCAACGGTGTAAAAGAATACATAGTCAATTTAGTACATCGGGAGCATTTCTGAATCCAATCTCAGACCAGATAATCATCAACTAATTGACAGAATTCGAAAATGGTTCCCAGTTATAAGTCATGTAATTGTTATCAGTTGATCTATGAATAGCAATGCACTCAAACTTGACTCTTTTAGGATACATCCATAGTCAAAATGGCCTAGGAAGTGGAAAATTCAACTCAACCTGAGGACAGACAATCAGTCTATGAGAGTATCTTCGGTCTTGTATCCAATCAATACTTACAATAGGTAGTTTGAGATCTGAGACTACGACTATCGGCCTGTGTCTGTATTCTGTTACAGTATTGGTCATAATATCTTATTGTAGAACATTTCTGACATTGGCTTGACACCAAAGACTTGAGCTTTATACCCATAGGTGAGCTGACATCAATCTGCAATAGCTCATTACTCGGCCCCTCCAATGATTCAGAGTCAGTCGATGTGATTGAAGTATCAAGCGATGGTTGTCCTATCATTGGTTTTGGTTTTATAGGTGACAGCAACGAGGAACTTCTCTGCAATGTTGGTCTCTTCAAGTTCAATATTAGAGAACAGTCCTGTCTTAACAAACTGTTAGCCTCTACTGAATTTGTTTTATTGGCTACTGAAAACACCTTAGCACCAGTCAAAGGGTTGACCTTTTTACTTATTGACAATACTGGTATTCTAGGCTTCCGCTTGAGCCCAAGCCCACCAAGGAAATCGTCCTGTGTAATTGGCTGAGGTGTTGGCTTCAACACATACAAGAGTATACCAGGTCTTGAGCTAATGCCTTGTTCTTGAGAGAGAAGATTCCTGATGGTAGGTTTAACTATTTTAGTTGGTGGTGCATTGATTGTCTTGGGTGTCGGTGGCTTGTGGTTCTCTTCAAACCTCTCTAGAAGCACTATTGGACAACTCTCACGATTAGCTACAAATATGCCAGTGCGGTGAGAATCATGAAGCACAGTCAGTTCAACACGATTGCTGATGGGTGTTTGCAAAGTGGTTTTGATATTTTTACTATCGATCGGGCTGTGCTGAATAGAATGTTTTCAAAAGACTAAATTCTGCGAGTTTTCATAATTGTCTTCTCTCTATTTCAGTACACTTTAACACAGAGTAGATAAAAAGATGGAAAAAATGGGTCTTACCTGTAAAACCACTTGTCACACAATCAACAATCCTCCAGATTCATTATCAGACTGCCTATCCTACTGTGAAAATTAGGTTTTCCCAAAACAGTAGTGCATCGTAACACTGGGTTTGGGTAAATCAGTTTGCGGAACGCCCAGCAAGTATTATTGGTGTTTTCTGGTAATTCCACAGTCAAGTTCATCTGGTAAGTAGCATTGTCATCAAACTAACAATATTTTTCAAAGCCCCTGGCAAGAAGCTTTCAGTGACGCTGACTATGTGTCTAAAGTCTAAATTTTGTCTCTACTGCGGTGAGTGGTTCTGTAGTCGCAACCGCTCAGCACATATTTTCCTATCTACCCTATGTTTTAGAGCACTGAAAAAGAGAAGACATCACTCGGAATATCTAGATTTAATGCTTGAGAAAACAGTCTATTTCTTCTAATGGGGTACATGGTATTTCGTTCAATATCGTTGCTTTGCATTGTGCTCCAAACTCATAACTTGGCTCAGCATTAAGCAGAGCAGCAATTCTAGTCATGTATTGAAGACTCGGCTATTCAGTCAAAGCCATTCAGCATTGCTTACAGTGTTACCAGATGATGGCTGGGTCAATTGACTTCAGTATGTACCTAGTAGTAGTGCTAGAAAAGTTCGAGTGGGCTTCTCAGATATCAACAACATGCAGTTTTGTAATGTCGCTGCTGTATAAGGTGAGACATGCATGAAAGGTATTATGTAAATATTTGTGGGCTTCTCTTCCCTAGTGGCCCAAACTTGTCACAGACTTTTTTGCGAAGTTCACACCAAAAGCGTTGTAATATCATTTCACTATACGGATACAAATTTTCTTGTTGGGGGCTTTCCTGCAAAAATCTCCTGGAGTAGAGGGAGCTGGGAACACATTTGCATCATTTCCACTTGCACGCAGGTTTACGCGGTGTTGTGATTATGTTTTGGCTCATGACTGTACATAGCCCCTGGCCTCCAAAAAGAAAGGTCATGTCATAACCTGTGGAGCGCGAAAGCACTATGGGACAGCCTCAATAAAAGGATGAAGCTCCTTGGGCGGGGCCTAAGACCCTTATGACTATATCCAAGACCAGGCATATTAATAATTGACAGGTTATGATATCAACCCAGACTGCAAGAAAATTTACAATATCACAAGTAATTCATAAGTTTGTCTTCTAGGCAAACGCGCATATCCCTGCATAACAGTGCTATGAGCTTCATACGAGCAAGGTTTCATACGAGCAAGGTTAGGGAAAGTGGAGAGGGTTTGGTTTCAGTCATTGCTTTCAATTGTCGATTCAGATCACAATGATCTCATAGGACAAGGTAGGTGGACTTACCATTTGTGAATGTCTGTTTGACCCTCATGTTGAGATAGGACTGGCCTGTTGGATGACGTCCTTAGTTTTATGATGGTAGGTGATAGAGAACACAGCCAGGTACCACCCCTACGAAAAGTAGACATCGACATGGCTTAATTACATAATGAGAAACTCTGTCACAACTTTCCAAGACCAAGGAGTGAATCCTGTCACTCCTAGGTCCCCCCACTAAAAAAAGGAATGTAACTAGCATATTGTTCAGGCTGAATGACTGGCCATTGGAGTCAACAAAGATCAAATTTTTTGATGATATTGTTCCTTCTGAATGTATAGGAATTTCAGTATGTTTTGCCAACCAGCACCGCCCCAAGTCCCTTCCGAAAGGATTCAAAGCCCAAGATAACCACCGAAAATAAGTGCCTTAACTGTGGCAAAACTATATGCAGGAACCATTTGACTTATGAATTCTTGGTACGTGATTGGTGTCGAGAAGTGACATATAACATGTGTGAACACATTAGCTTTCCTCCTCTGTTTTACCGTAGTGGTTAGCCTCTGTTTTTCTTTAATCAATCAAATTAAATGGAAATTACTGAGTGGACTGCAGAATGCTCCTCACTGTGTCAACAACAATGATTGATTGTAACACACAGCGATCTGCAAGGCGCTTATCTCAATGTGTACTGGTCTGTGGCGGTGTGGAAGTGAACCATTGATGAAAATGATAAAAATTCACTTTCTCCAGATCTTTGCGAAGCAGCTGTAAACAAATCTGATGGTACCGTAAATTTTCCCACAACCAAGGCCTAGGGCTTTACCATTACATCAATCAGGCATTTTCCCCATGAACGCATCACCTCCACCCTGAGGGTGTTACCATACGAAGTTTGTGAAGGATCATTTGATTTGATTCTAGGCCCATTGCTTTTTGTGCTTTGTCTGGACCCCAACAACACAATGGGGGAACACTACGTCATGACTCGATTCAGTCAACTCTGAGCATTATTGAGTGCCCCTTGTGTACAGGCCAAGAAATCACTAATACCAAGGGGACCAGAGTTTTTTAGACTTTCCCCAAACCTATTCGATCGCCAACCAGTTGTGCCAACAAGTACCTGGATAAACGAAAAATACAACAGCATTAGACTTAGATGATTCGTGGACCACAGCCGCAGTATTTTCATACAAAAATAATTTAGAGTATGATTTGCTTAAGTTCAACGTGAGGCCAAAGGTTCCAAAGCCATGAAATTGCTGATAACCGAAAAGCCTCCAAGACATCTGCTTATAACATGCAGTGTTGCAAATTTGTAAGGGGAAAGTCTTCTTAAAGGTACTGGGCTGTCAGAGGTATAACTGTGCAGTTGCAAGTGTCGAATGATCCCACCAATTCTAGGTTTTGGGAAGTCTACAATTTCTTACACTTCTCAAAGGAAATCTAGAAGCAAGAAGTCTGTAACACAAACCGACACCCAATTGGTTGTCTCAGGTGAGTGACCTGAGATGTTTTTCAGATGTTTGTACAGAGGTACTACTAGCAGTATCTTTTAGCACTGGGTTTTGGCCATCACACACTAACCAACTACCAATGGATGCCGCGTGACTGATTATGCATCCTATATCACAGGAATAAAACACTAGTGTTTCTGATTGGCTGTCAAAGCATAATAAGCTTGCGGCTATTCCTTACTGTAATAATGTTTTCTTTGTTGCTGTATAGTATTGAGGATTCAACTGTGTGATCCGCTTCAGTGAGCCAGCACAATGGCAGGCTAGCAGGCTTACAACAGATTACATAACGTGTGATACTTGTTATAGTTTGTAACACATATTTTGCTGAAAGAAGCTTGAATTTGATGACGCAAGCTGATTTGCCAATATAAAGTGCTCCTTCACCTTTTATAAGTGTATTTACAGCAGCGGGAAATGAGCATAACTATAACACTCTTCAGGATGAAAATATACCAGTATACAGATTTAATTTAGCCTCCGGCCTCAGAATCGACAGAAACCCAAATGAATCATTAGCAAATTTTTGGTTTTCTGATTTCTGAATGTCTTGTACATGAATAGAATCTAATCAATCATTGAAAATTCTTCTTCAGAATAGGACAGTCTGCATTTCTTCATCCAATTAAAACAACGCATGCATCAATATTTGATGGTGATGAGTGAAAATATTCATTAAGTTCATACAAGAAGCCCCAAGGTCTTTCGAAGGCAAAAAAATTGTATCAACATACCAATTTGCATGTCTAAAAAAACTGTTTAACTTTGCTGTTAGGCTACTGCTGATGTTGTTTTTTTAAAAATGTCATAGGGAACGGTCTTCATGGGAAAGAGGCAGTAATCATAACCTACAATTGAAGTCAATTAGTAGGCCATACATTTTTAAATTTTACAATTTCTTTTTTATATCATGGTCCTGGATAAAAAGTTAATTTCATGTCTCGTTTTTTTAGTTCATAACTTTTATTGACAATATACATGCAGGTCTCTAGCTGGGTACATGCAAGGGTAAATGTATTATTTTTATTTCCTTACCCTACCTTTCATGAAAAAAGTTCTAAATTATCTCACTCAAGTTTAGACAGATCTGAGATTTCTTTAATATTTGGTCTTCTACTTCAGCTTATTGGCCAAATTAGCAAAAAAAAAGCGAGAATCAGCAAATCTATAAAATAAGTGCCCTAGGCCCTAGGGTGTTATTGCTGTTTCATTATTGCCGGACCAATATTGACCAAAGATCGAAAATACTGAAGATGAAATGAATGCAATATTGACCACTTTGAAGGCTAAAGATTGACAGCTAATCTGGGTAATGGAAGATCAAACACATGGTTTCCGGTTTCCAGCACAAGCTGGTGTGTAATACATTGTTCTGTGCTGTGGTAAAATCATTTTTGAGTTGAAGAATGCTAGATTTTTCAACAATAAATGCTGTATGGAAAGTTATCTATTGTTTATCTACTTTTACAAAGAATATCTATGATCATTAAATGTCATGTATAAGACGCATAATGCGATATGCCATTGTATAATATACATTACCGGTATATTGTATCACGTCTAGTATTCTGGATTATGACATAAACTGAATATATTACCAGTAATAATTATAATGAGGACCTCAAATCTTTCCCTGTCTCCACATGCCATTATTTTTGAGTGCATATACGGAGATCCATGTTCTTTTACGCATCCGACTGTTTAACACCTTGTGATACTACAAAATTTCTGGGCGTGCAGATTGATAAGAACCTGAACTTTAATGCTCACACTGATGAAATTATAAGTAAATGTAGGTCTAGACTATTTTTGATGAAGAAACTCAGTACAATAGGCCATAATGTTTGGGGATTGAAAATTTTTATACCAGTAATGTCAGATCTGTGATTACCTATGGCGCCCCAGCTTGGTACTGTTTTTTATCTGATACTAACAAATAGAGACTAGCCCTAAACCTAATACCTAATACCTTTATATGTGCCAGTGGTCTAGTATTTTCAACAAATTTTGCGACATTTTTGGTGACCTTGATAGTTTATAATACTGTACATCAATTCATGTTTCCTATTTCCTTAGTGTTTTGTATTATCCTGTTGCATTTTATGACAAGAAACCAATAATTTCTCATGGTAAATTGATTCTTTTTCAGATTCCTGTTTAAATCATGGAGACTGAAATCCACCTTCATCTCCAGAAGCTAAATCTGGTTATTTACTGATTATGTGACGTAAAGCATAAAACTAACAATCAATAAGATGTGTCACCTCCCCATCGCATTTTCTTCAAGCCCTATTAAATTTTGGAATTTTCTTGCATTGCAATAGCACATTAAAAAACTTGAGGTGCATTTTCAAGCAACCTATAGTTCTCATCAAGTGAGTAAAACTTGCAGGTAGGATATCCCTATTAGTTAACAGGAGACTAGGTTATGTCTCATAATAGTTAATTTATAACCTATTTCAAACTCCGATGTTGCATGTTGGTGTTTTAAATATTTATCAATCCTACTTGCAGAATAATAATAATTAATTAATTACGAGTTTTTTTTTATACCACTTAATGAAATCAGTGAGCAGATAACTACTAGGCGGTTTGGCACTACATATTACTGCGCGGTCACTGGGTAATCCAATTCCCAAACCACAACTGGCTGATGAGTACCTACATCGCATAAAGCACCAGTACCCATGGGAGCCCCCTACGGGACTTAGCTTCTCAAGTATCCCCCGTGGTCGGCCCGGGATTCAAACCGCCGTCGTCAGATCTCAACCTCAACCCGTTAACCACTAAGCTAACCTGATAACTAATCTTTCATTAACAGATTGGTGCTGGAACTGCCAATAATTTTCAGTGATTTAAGAAATTTGAAAATAAAAAATAATTTTAAACATTCTTATATGGCCTTACAGCTTAAAACAAGAACAAGAACTTGCTGGGAAAAAACTGAGAGGGAGATGTCAATCGGCTTCGAGCCTTCTATGATGAGGGTTCAATTTGAACTGAAATGCACTTGGATGTAATTCCCTCGGAAAGTCTCAGAATATTGCACAAAATTTAACCTCATCATTGTATAGGCCCCAAAAAGCTAGATAAAAAATATAGTCTCCTAATTTTGCTCACGACTTCACTGAAATAAAACCTGACCATTTTGTCAATGTCCATGGCTGTCCATTCAAGCTACCAATAACAGGCTTGGTGTAAATCGGAGCTCTGCCTCTGCGTCTGTAGTTTTGCCCTCAGTTGTTTTGCCTTATCAATGATGAATGCAACAAATAAACTTATCCTATCTCTAACTCTTTGATATCCACATTGACGTTAGTGACGACACCCGTCATGGATTTGCAACATAGAACACAATTTGGTCTAAACTGGTCAGTAAAAATCAGCCCAAAACAATGTTTCTGTCACAATAACTATAATTGGCTGGAATTATTTTGTGTCAGCAAATTTTGTTGGTTTTCAGGGATAGGTTTCAGTGGAGCCTGTGCTTCAAAGGCTCATTCCCCAGATGCGCCTCCAACCACATCTCCGTGATGCTGTAATGCTGTCATCAATATCATTATCATACAAGTTTTACACGGACCATGAGACCACTATAATGGTGTATGGGTGATAACACAAATTCTTAATTATTCATTGACCATATTCCCTGGATCGGGCAAAGGCAATAATCATTATGCATGCACTGTTTGTCTTTGCACTGTTTGTCTTTGATAATCAGCTTTTGCATGTAATATGATTGATCTTAGAAACTGCTGCTAAAATTAAAGACCAATGTCCACTAGCAAAGGAAAAAAAAACAGAGTATGAGTGAGTTTCAAGAGTAAATTATGTTGTCCAAAATAAATACATGTATCTACCTGGTCCTAAACTTCTAGGTAATAAAATATGAAATAACATATAGAAAACAAAAAAGCAATACAACGCCACTAGGCTTACACAATTGTGAATAATTTTATGGCTTTTGCCCTAAGAGGAGCTGCGAGTGTGCACTGATTGAACAAACATCACAACATCACAGAATTTCCCCTGGAATCGCCTAAACCAGCAAAGAGGGGTAGGTACTTGACATGTAAGAAAGATGTTTGATAAGGTGAGGCACGCACAGCTTAGACATAAATACAAACACTCAGGATCCGCTGCTTTCTGTCAATGAAGAGGTTAGTCTATGGCTATCCTCCAAACCAGTGTGAGGTAACCTCAGGCGGAAAACGACACATCTTCAAAAGTTAAAGTTAAAGTGTTTATAAAGGAATCCACTGTTTGGCATCATTCTAAAGCTCTCAGTCTAAGCTAGAGCATAGTAATAACCTTGGCTGCAGACTGTGGCCCTGCTTCAAGGAAATCCACTTCCAATCTGCCGTGGCAAGGTACTAAAAAGGTACTATTTTTGTCTTTTGGAGTTATGTGCACATGT